>Ga0315543_1000009_pt1 | contig 290575 bp, 283 predicted proteins | sample SalMarSW160210MG_2_FD_203098 | JGI IMG/M metagenome (GOLD analysis project Ga0315543, IMG submission 203098) | Salt marsh sediment microbial communities from the Plum Island Ecosystem LTER, Massachusetts, United States - Salt Marsh Sediment SW1601-210 ...
CCGTCAGCTCGGCTATAATCTCCCGGACCAGCTTTATGGCTTCGGGGTGCCGCATAATCATCACATCCCCGCCAGCCATGAGCAGCACCGCAGCCGACATCGCCTCCAGCAGGATTCCCCGCTTCCTAGCATCACCCATGTTAAGCTCGTCATCGGCAAGATGCACCTCTTTAGTCTTCCAGGCTTCTTTGGATATATTGCAGACAAGCGGATACTGCAGCTTGTCGTCCTGCTGGGTCAGGCCGGCCATCCTCATTCTTTCCATTACCGAGTAGCAGTACTCAATGCCATAGCCAATGCAGCTGACAGTGGGGTCCACTATAATCATTTCATCGGGGACACCCAGGTTGCCCAGCAGAATATTAAGCTGTTTGGCCAGGTTTATATCTATAGGCGTCGACGCCACCACCGTTTGGTGGTAGCCGATTGCGGCGGCGCCAATTTTCTTGTGGTCTCCCTCCTCCAGCGGCCCGATAATAAGATTTTTGCCCTGGCAGAGCTCAGCCACCTTCCTTAAGACCTCGGTATCTTTGTCATGATTGGCCGTCCCCCAGACGATTAGGGGAACAGTAACCGCATCAGCCACCTTCTTGACCACCTCGGCAGCTTCATCCGCCCCCCGGTCAAGTCCGTTGGGGTCGGTGCTCACCAGTTGCAGGCAAATCATCTCCGCCCCGTAATCGTCAACGCACTTCTTAGCCCAGGCTGCCGGGTCGTCGGTAACCCCCTCAAAAGGCTCCAGGGCGGCCGGAGCCCACTCCTGGGGCGGCATATCCCAGACCTCCATGGCTATACGGGGCGGGTGCGGCATTTCCCCTTCAAAAAGGTAAAGGGGATAGCAGGTCTCCCCGCCGACGATTACCGCCTTGTCGCCGCTGCCCAGCTTTATCTCTTTAATACTGCCGCTATAGGCTGTCTTGGGGACTTCAAAGGCCATTTTTATCCCTCCTTGGGCTTTTTAAGCCGGATTCTTCCGTTTTTCACTGCCGAACCAGTCCTCGCTGAACCAGTAGCGCTCACCGCTCTTGAGGTATTTGAGCTTATCCTCACGGCTCTCCAGTTTCTGCCGCCACTTGCCCACGTCCTCCCCCTCGGGTTTGCCCTCCTCAAAGGTGGCTCCCAGCACCTCAACCTCCTCCCGGCCCGGCGCCTTCTTCTTCTCAATCTTGTATTCCATCTAAGGCTACCTCCTAGCTCAGTCCGGCGGCTACCTTGGCCGCCCTGACCGTATTCATCATCAGCATGGTTATGGTCATCGGCCCCACCCCACCCGGGACCGGGGTAATGGCTTTAGCCTTTTCTTTAACGGCTTCAAAATCGACGTCACCGCAGAGGATTCTCTTGCCCTCGGGCGTCCTGCCGATTTCGTTGACGCCGACATCGATGACCACCACCCCCTCTTTGACCATATCGGCGGTAATGGCTTTGGGCTTGCCGGCAGCCACGATTAATATATCGGCTCTCCTGGTATGAAAGGCCATATCCCTGGTTTTGGTGTGGCATATCGTTACCGTGGCATTAGCCCCCGGTGCCTTCTGCAGCAGGATATTGGCGATGGGCTTGCCCACGATGTTGCTCCGCCCGACGACGACCACCTCGGCACCCTCAATCTGGGTGCCGGAGCGGATTAAAAGCTGCTGGATGCCAGCGGGGGTGCAGGGCATATAGTCCGGCTCGCCTATCATCAGCTTGCCCACGTTGACCGGGTGGAAGCCGTCAACATCCTTTTTGGGGTCAATGGCGTAAAGGACTGCCCCCTCGTCCAGGTGTTTGGGCAGAGGCAGCTGGACCAGAATGCCGTGAATCTTGGGATCTTTGTTCAGCTTATCAATCAATTTCAGGAGTTCCGCCTGGGTGGTCTTCTCAGGTAAGTCGTACCTCTCCGAATAGATGCCCAGCTCTTTTGAGGTCTTTTCTTTGGCACCGACGTAGACCTGCGAAGCCGGGTCGGCGCCGACCAGAACGGTGACCAGCCCGGGCACGAGCTTGTGCTTCGATTTAAGCTCGGCAATCTCCTTCTGCAGTTCCTGGCGAATCTGGGCGGCGACTTCAGCGCCCTTAATAAGTTGTGCGGTCATTTTTACCCCTTTCCATCGAGAAGCTTACTCATTAGACTATTAACCGCCTTCACCGCCCTTGAGCTATCGGGCAGGTCAAGCAGCGGTTTTAATTTCAGGTCATACTGATATACTTCGTCATCTAAGGGAATGGTAGTCAAGGCATCGATTCCCAGTTTCTTTAGTTCTTCAGCCACCATGGGGTCGAGCCCGTCGGGGACGAGGTTGACCACCACCGACTGCCTCTTCACCACCAGCTTTAGCTCGGCCACCAGCTCTTTTATCCGGGCCACAGTCCTAACCCCTTTTACCGAATGGCCGGAGACCAGAAGCAGCTCGTCGACGTTCTGGGTAGTCCTCCGTGAGAGGTGCTCCATCCCGGCCTCGTTATCCATAACCATATAGGGATAGTTCCCGGAAAGGGTATCGGCGAACTTCCTCAGGATAACGTTGGGATAGCAGTAGCAGTCCGGGCCCTCCCCCCGTCCCATGGTCACCAGATCAATACCCTTGGCCTCGACCACAGCCTCGTTAATCTTAAAGTCCAGATAGGCTTCCTTGGTCAGGCCGGGAGGGATGTTAATCTTCTCCTCGTTAAAAGAGGCGATTATGGAGCCGACCGTTTTTTTTATGTCAAATCCCAGGCTCTCCCCCAGATTGGCGTTGGGGTCGGCATCAACAGCCAGGATGGGCCCGGCGCCCTTCTTCATCAGGTAGCGGATAACCAGACTGGCAACAGAGGTCTTGCCGCTGCCGCCCTTTCCCGCTACCGCAATATTAAAGCTCAAATATTCATCCTCCGCTTAGAATAAACCGGTAACCTTGCCCGTCTTCACATCAATATCCACTTTCCTGAATGCAGGGCTGGAACTGGTACCCGGCATCAGGCTTATTGTCCCGGCGCAGGGGCAGAGGAACTTGGCCCCGGAGTAAATCAGCACATCGCGGATGGGCAGGTTCCAGCCCTTGGGCACGCCCTTTACTGCCGGGTCGTGGGTGAGGGAAAGATGGGTCTTCACCATCATGGTGGCGTACTCATCATATTTAGCATCAGCCTCAAAAGTCTTGGCTTTGGCCTCGGCATCGGCCGTCCAGGCAACGCCGTCAGCGCCGTATACCTCTTTAGCAATCATGGCCACCCGGTCACGCAGTTTCATTTCCTTTGGATAGAGGAACTTGAACTCATTCTCCTCATCACAGGCATCCTTGACGGCATCGGCTAGCTCCAGGGCGCCGTCGCCGCCGTCAGCCCAGTGCGTAGCTACGGCACAGCGCGCCCCGGCTGCCTCGGCCGCCTTCCTGACCATGGCTATTTCGGCCTTGGTATCTGTGTGGAAACAGTTAATGCACACCACCGGATTGATGCCGGACTTACGGATAACGCCGATAAGGTGCAGCATATTGGGCAGGCCCTTCTCCAGCAACCCCAGGTCCTCTTTGGTATAGGACTCGGGCAGGGGGATGCCGGCTATCACCTTGGGCCCACCGCCGTGCATCTTCAGCGCCCGGATGGTGGTGGTCAGCACCGAGACATGGGGTTTGAGACCGCTATAGCGGCACTTTACGTTCCAGAACTTCTCAAAACCGATATCAGCGGCAAATCCGCTCTCGGTGACATGGTAATCGAACATCTTTAAGCCGATGCGGTCGGCGATTATCGACGACTGCCCGACGGCGATATTGGCGAAGGGGCCGGCATGCACCATGCAGGGCTGGTATTCCACGGTAGAGAGCAGGGTGGGATTAATGGTATTGCGCATCCAGGCGGTCATGGCGCCGCCTACTTTAAGGTCACCGGTGGTAATGGGCTTGCCCTTCTTATCGAAGGCGACGGTAATATTGTCCATCCGCTCTCTTAAATCGGCTAAATCGCGGACGATAGAAAGCATGGCCATGAGCTCGGAGCTTACGGCGATGCCAAACTTGGACTGCATGGTAAAGCCGTCCATACGGCCGCCAAGACCGATTACGATATTGCGCAGGCTCTGGGCGCAGAAGTCCATAATCCAGCCCATCTCCACGCGGGTGGGGTCGATGTTCAGGCGGCGCATACCGGTAAGACGGTCAAGTTGTTCATCATCATAGTTGCGCTCATGCTGCATCCGGGCGGTAAGGGCTACCATAGCCAGATTATGAGCATTCATGATATCGTTGATGTCACCGGTAAGCCCCATGGAAAACTCGGTCATGGGGATAAGCAGGGCGTTACCGCCGCCGGCGGCCGTGCCCTTGATGTTCATCGTCGGGCCGCCCGAAGGCTGACGCAGACAACCGCCGACATTCAGCCCCCGCTTGCCCATGCCCTCCATAAGCCCGCAGGAAGTGGTGCTCTTCCCTTCTCCCAGCGGCGTGGGCGTTATGGCCGTTACCTCAATGTACTTGCCGTCCGGCTTGTCCTTGAGGCGGTTGATAATCTTCATGAAATCGAGGCGGCATAACCTCCCGTAGGGGATAATCTCGTCCTTTTCCAGCTTAAGTTTCTCTCGCCACTCATCGGGGGTGGGCATGTTTGCCTCAGCCGCCTCCGAAATCTGCCAGTCCTTCATTTTTACCGCATCGTAGGCCACGGAAACCTCCTTAAATTTTAATTTTTATTTATTTTGCCTGACGCCTTAACCTTAAGACAACAGGGCCTGGTAGATATTTCTAACTTCCTTATTAATCCGGGGGCTGGAGTCAAGGAGGGGAAGATTGGCCAGGTCGGCTTCAATCAGGGCCTGGTCATAGGGGATAAAGCCGAGGAACTCAAAACCGGGCAGGCTGGAAGTCAGGAATTCCCTATCAGCCTGGCTACGGATTTTGCTGCCCACTATGGCGATATTATCCAAGCCAATCTCTTTAGCCAGTCTATTGATTATATGGGCAGTCTCAATGCTCCGTCGGCCCGGCTCGACAACAACAATCAATTTATCAACCGCCTTGGCTGTCGCCCGTCCCAGGTGCTCCACACCAGCCTCCATGTCCAGGATAACCACTTCCTCCCTTCCCAGGAGCAGATGGGTGACCAGAGCCTGCAGGAGGGCGTTTTCCGGGCAGTAGCAACCGGTGCCGCCCTTTTTGACCCGCCCCATTACCATCAATCTAATACCATTATATTTGAGGGAATACTTCTCTGGCAAATCATCCACCTTTGGGTTCAGCTTGAAAAAGCTGGAAGCCTTGCCGGCCGGCGCTCCGGTACGCTCCTCAATAAGAGCGCTCATCTCGGATACGGGGGTTATCTTCTCGGGATGGGGAAAACCAAGGGTGGCGGCCAGGTTAGAATCGGGGTCAGCATCTATGGCTAAAACAGAGTAGCCAGCTTCAGCGAAAGTTCGGGAAAGGAGGGAGGCTAGTAATGTCTTCCCCACTCCCCCTTTACCGCTAATAGCAATCTTCATCGGAACCTTGTTCTTACCACAATAAAGCTGAGACCTTAGGGGAAAGTTCTCAGCTCCAAACAGGGTTAATACCTGGTAACACCCAACACATAGTCTATCTTACCGTGGATAAGAAGTCAAGCAATTTCAGCTTCTGATATGTGATTTAACTTAGGTTAATCTACCCGCATCTGGTGAAGGCAAGCGGGTCTAATCGGTTAGGTAAGCGCCAGGGTAGCCTCGACACTCTATCCCTGCCTGGTTTCCTGCCCCTGGATGAGTTTCTCCCCGTATTCAAGCAGGAGCTTGGCCCGCTCCGGGGATACCTTGCTGGCTTCCAGGTAGGCTTTGAGGGCATCGTAAGGGGTAATCTCTTCAGCCGTCCACTGCCCTAATCTCAGGCGGCTCTCCCGCTTGATGTCCTTGGCCACGGCGAAGTAGTGGGCCTCCCGCAGGGCATTTCTGATGTCATTGTCTCTGAGTTGACCTTCAAGCTCCGCCGGCAGGCTAATCTGGAGGCGCACTATGCTGTCCTTGACCTTATCCTGCTGTTCAGCGATGGCTTTAAGCACGGTGGCTGTCGGCTCAATATCCGGCGCTTCAATATCAACATCGATGGTGACAAAACGGCGCCCAACCACCGGGTGAAAGTCAAAGGAGACCCGTCTCTGGCCGTTTTCACCGCCCGGCTCAATCTCCACCAGATAAAACCCCTTGTCATCCTCCCCCTCGCTGAAATCGAGCCGTTCCAGGCTGCCGGCATAGACCACTGGCGGACTCTGGCTCAAGACCTGGTGGCGGTGAATATGACCCAGGGCGATGTAATCAAAGGCGGGATGGGCAACATTGCTCAGCAGCAGGGTATGCTCCTGCCCGATGGTCATTGCACTCTCCGAGCCTATCCGGGCGCCGGTGACCCAGACATGGGCCGCCAGCACCGCCGGCAGTCCCGGGGCAAGCTCCTGCGCTTGTTTAGCGATGACACTGGTCAGCGCCTGCTGTAATCTCTGGTTTATCTGGTCGAAGGTGAGGTTCTTGCTCTCCTCCCTGGTCAGCAGGGCGCTGCGCCTCAGCCAGGGCAGGGAGACTACCTGGACATCCCCGCTCTTGGTGGCTATGCGGTGAATCTGGGGGCGGTTGGAGACATAGACATTTTTCACCGTCAGGGTATCAAAGATTTCGGTGGTGGTAGCCTTGCCGATGGCATTGGGCAGGTCGTGGTTGCCAATTAGCAGGAAGATGGGGACGCCGTTGGTAGAGAGGCGGTTAATTCTCCTGGCGAATTCCCTCTGCTGGGTCTGGGTCGGCTCACGGCTCTTGTAGGCATCGCCGCAGAAGAGGACCAGGTCTACCTTGTTCTCCAGGGCGTAGTCCACTACCTGGTCAAGGGCTTTGAGAAAGTCTAGCAGGCGCGAAGACAGGCCTGTCGTCGGGTCAAGACGGCCGTATCTTTCTACGCCGAGGTGAAGGTCGGCAAAGTGGAGAATTTTCACTGGATAACCCCTCCCCTATTTCAAACGGTTCTCAATCTTCCCATACCCACCCGCCCAAAAAGGCTTCGCCTCTTTAGACTCCCAAAACCCCACCCTTTTAACAGTTGTCTTTCTTCCCACCCAAGAGCGAAGAGAGGTGTAATCTCTCTGCTTTAATTATAACAAAGTCGGGACTTCTTTTAACGATGAGATTGCCGGGCCGTTCCACTCTTCTTTGTCAATCTGGTGAGCGTCGGCGTTTTCTTCATCGGGCACACGGAGCAGGACGGGATGCATACCGACTTTAGAAGCGCCGGTCAGTTCGTGACTGCTGCCATCGCCGATATAGAGACAGCTCTGCGGTTTAACTCCCAGCTGTTCGGTGGCTATCTGGTAAATACGCGGGTCGGGCTTTCTTATACCCACCGAACAGGAGAAAACGGTCACATCAAATAATGAGGCAAAGGGCGTGTTGCCCCAGGCAATGGTGGTCTCTATAGAACAATCACTGATGAGACCAGTCTTCAGGCCTCTTGATTTCAGGTGAGAAAGCGTTTCTACGGAGTCCGTTCGTGGTGTCACCGAACGCACTGTATAGTTAAATCTGAGTTGAGCCGCCAGCTTGACTTTATCATCGGCAACATGGGCCCCGAGCTTCTGACAGACGTATTCAACATTTGCCTCAGGGGTCGGCAAAGCGCCTGTGGCACGTTGATGGAAGGTATCAATCCACAACCGGATGAATTCATCGGGCGGGACGGCCAGAAGCGAAGCCATTTCCGTCAGCACGCTTTCGTGCTCCCGGACAGAGAAGTTGGCAACCAATGTCCCAAAAAGGTCAAAGATAACCGCCTCGTATTTCATGCCGTGCCACCTATTTAGTCTTCATCCCCCCACTTAAGGGCGGTGGGTGGGGAAAGATATAAAATATATTCGGGCAAAGCCCCCCAATCTCCCGCCAACCAGAAAGCGGTGTCATGGAGTGGTGGTGACAAACGGTCTCTTATCCTTCTTACAGATGATTTGAGTTACATTGCGACCTGACATAGCCGCTGGAGGCAGGCCACCGCCTGGCTCAACCCACTGCCCTGCCATGTAAAAACCATCAAGCCCCGGTAGTGTCTTGTCCATGTGCATACCGAAACCCAGCGACATTTCCATCCATCCTTCGTAACTGCCCTTCCAGTTGCCAGTATAGCGCACCCATGTCATAGGTGTTGCTACGTCAGTCATCTCAACCTGCTCTGATAGTCCGGGGAATCGCTTATCCAGTATGGCGAGTAGCTCATTAGCAAGTCTCTCCTTCTCTGCTTTATAACGCTCTGGATCTTTGTACAACTCGTCCCAGTATTCCCATTCGGTGTTTATCATAAATTTCATTACCGTTTTACCTTTGGGCGCCAGGCTAGGGTCGAAGTTGTAGATATGCAGCGGTAACCTCTTAATCTCTTTGCCAGCAATGGTAATCGGTTCATCCAGTAAAATGTTGAATCCCGATACCGATTGCGGGAGGTCGTCAAAGGTGCGGGCTACACCATATGCCACATACAATAAGGGAGGAAAGAGCGAGAAGTTATCATAGTATCCCCGTATTTTGTCGTTTATATATTTTCCTTCCAGCATATCGAATATTGTTGTCCGTCCATCGGCGGCGGATATTACAATGTCGGCACGGTGTTCGGTGCCGTCAGCCAGCTTTATGCCAACCGCCTTATCGTTTTTCACCAGTATTTTGGCAACCGGCGACTTGTAGCTTACCTTTCCGCCCAGGTCAAGATAACGCTTTTCGATTGTCTTAGAAAACTTAAGCGAACCGCCTAATGGATAGCCGGCCGTTTTCTGGTTCAGCCAAGCTAAGGGCATCATTAAAGCGAATATCGGGAAATCTTTTAGATCTCCCATGGGAGCTAGGCAAACCTCTCGCATGAACGGGTTCTTGAACCGTTCTGCGAATTGACGAATGGTCATCTTGCCCCACTTTCGCATTAAACCTAGATAAGGCAATATCCTGAACAGCATTTTCACTTTATCAAATATATTGGTTAATTCGGGCGCTTTGTCAACCGGCATATCAAAACCGACCAGCTTTCTTAAACCTTTAACGAAATCCTCGATAAAGTCACTGTCCTCTGGTGCAAGCTCTTTCATATGGCTTTCCAGACGCCCCAAGTCGGCATAGAGAACTAATGATTTGCCATTGCTACCTTCAATGCTCCAATATTCTTCATGGTCGATAAAGGTATGTTTCTGCATGATACCCAGTTCTTCCCAGATGCGATAGAAGCTGCTAGCTGGGCCCGAACCCACCAGCCAATGCATGCAGCCGTCAATGGTATAACCCTTGCGTTTCCAGGCAGTGCACACTCCGCCAGGCTTGTCGTGCAGCTCAAAGATTGAGGTGCGGTAGCCATTCATCTGTCCGTAGCACCCGGCAGAAAGTCCGGCGATTCCACCCCCAATGATAATTATTGACTTTTCAGCCATTCTCCCCCTACTTCCATATACTGCCGCCGGGTGGCAGAACAAAAAGGTCCTCGCCATCCAGCTTGGCTTGTAATGTTGCCTTCAAGCCCTCAATGGGGACACGTATCTGCCTCAGGCTGTCGCGCTCGCGGATGGTGGCCTGCTTATCCTCCAGGGATTGAAAGTCGACGGTAACGCAGAAAGGGGTGCCAATCTCGTCCTGGCGGCGGTAGCGCCGCCCTATACTCTGGGCCTCGTCGTACTGCACCATCCACTGCTTACGCAGGTCGGCGTAAATCTCTTTGGCAAACGAGGCCAGGTTCTCCTTGCGGCTCAAGGGCAGGATGGCCACCTTGATGGGGGCTATGGCGGGGTGAAGATGGAGCAGCACCCGTTTCTCGCCCTCGGCTATATCTTCATCATAGGCATCACACAGTACTGCCAGAGCGGTGCGGTCAACGCCGGCCGAGGGCTCAATGATACAGGGAACGATGTGCTCCTTGGTCTCTTCGTCATAATAGCTTAGACTCTTTCCGCTGGACCTGGCGTGCTGCACCAGGTCAAAGTCGCCGCGGTTGGCAATGCCCTCCAGCTCGGACCAGCCCATAGGGTACAGGTAGTTAATATCGGAGCATTCCCGGGCGTAGTGCGCCAGCTCCTCCTTGTTATGACGGCGCAGTTTGAGGTTCCCCTTCTTGATGCCCAGCCCAGCATACCAGTTGAGGCGTTCCTCAACCCAGTAGTCAAACCACTGCTTATCCGTCCCCGGCTTGACGAAGAACTCAATCTCCATCTGCTCGAACTCGCGGCAGCGGAAGATAAAGTTGCCGGTGGTAACCTCATTGCGGAAGGCTTTGCCTATCTGGGCGATGCCGAAGGGCAGCCTCTTTCTGGTGGTATTCAACACATTTTCGAAGTTAACGAACATGCCCTGGGCCGTCTCCGGGCGCAGATAGACCACGCTGGCCTCCTCTTCAACAGGGCCGATAAAGGTCTTGAACATCAGGTTAAAGAGGCGGGGCTCGGTCAGTTCACCGCCGCAGGAAGGACACTCCTTGCCCTCCAGCTCATCACTGCGCCACCTCAGGTGGCAGTTTTTGCACTCAACCAGAGGGTCTTTAAAACCCTCAACGTGCCCGCTAGCTTCCCAAACTTTAGGGTGCATCAGGATGCTGGCATCCAGCCCCACCATGTCATCGCGCTCCTGGACAATCGTTCTCCACCATGCCTGCTTTATATTCCGCTTCAGCTCCACGCCCAGAGGCCCGTAGTCCCAGCAACTGGACAGCCCCCCGTAGATTTCACTGCTGGGGAAGATAAAACCACGCCGCCGGCAGAGAGAGACGAGCTTCTCCATATCAACCTTTGCTGAATCTGGGGCAGTCACCGATATCGCTCCTCTCCAGAGTTTAAGCTGGCTTACTATCGGCGGGCACTCAACTCCCGCCGTATCGCCCGGACAAAGAAGACGCCTATCACCACACCGCCCAGAATCATTACTATCAGGGCAAATACCCACAAGGGCGGCAGGTGAATCTGGTATGCATTGTAAACAAAAATATCGGCCATTGCAAAGGCGAGGACAATCTGGGGCAGGGCTATCATGTTCCCCATGATGGAGACGATGGTCTCCAGGTTTACCCTTGTCTCCCCCGTCTGCCAGAACCGGCTAGCCACCCTGGTCATTACCCAGACCAGGGCTACGGCCACCAGCGACAATAAGAGCTGGGGCAACAGCGCCAAGACCAGGGTCATCGGCGGACTGAGCCACTTATCGGGGGTGCCGCCAGCCTGGAAGTGGACAGCTACCTCAGCGGGTAGTCGGTGATAGAAACAGGCTGACAGGATTATAGACAGGAGGAGCATAGCCAGCGGGGCGGCGATATAGCTCCAGCGGAAGGATAGTCCTTCTTTGGTAGTTATTTTCTTTACCCTCTAGAGACTAGAGATAGGGGGATAATAGCCTCATTGGTGATACGATATTTTGAGATAAAGCCAGCTCGCCGGGTTTGATACCCAGGGCAACGCCGATTAACTGGGTGACGAAGAGAACGGGGAGGTTATACTTGGTACCGAAGCGGCTGTTGACCTGGCTCTGATAGGCATCAAGGTTAATCTGGCATAGGGGGCAGGGGGTAATCAGGCATTGCGCCCCGTTTCTTTCGGCATTCTTGAGCAGTTTATTAATCAGTTCCAGAGCCACCTCCGGCTCGGACATAACCAGAGAGCTGCCGCAGCAGCGAGCCTTCATCTCCCAGGGGACAGCATCAGCCCCCAGGCTGGTCACCATCTCATCCAGCGAGTGAGGCGATTCCGGGTCGTCAAAGCCGTCGGGACGAACCAGCTGGCAGCCATAGTAAGCGGCTACCTTCAAGCCCTTAAGGGGCTTGGTTACCTTAGCCCCGATACCCTCGGGGGTAATATCGGTATACAGGACCTCAACCAGGTGGCGAACCCGAACACCACCGCCATACTTCAGCTTAGCCGCCGCCAGTGCCTTCCCTACCTTCTCCCTGAAGGGCGGGAACTCTTTAAGATATTCATTGGTCGAGTGCAAGATAACGAAACAGTTGGAACAGGGAGTTACCAGGTCAAAGCCCGTTTTCTCGGCCAGAGCCAGATTCCGGGCGGCCATAGCTGCCGCTTCAAGTTTGTCCACCGACCAGTAAGGGGTTGAGCCACAGCAATTCCAGTCCTCAAGCTCAACCAGTTCCATATCCAGTTGCTTAGCCACCGGTAGCACCGAAATACCTAATGGGGAGGCAGTCGCCTCCGCTGAGCAACCAGGGTAATAGGTATAGTATTTCATTTAGCACCTCCCAGGGCCCTGGCTTTATCCAGGATAGCCTTAAGTCCACTAATACCCTTGATTCGGCTCGGCTTTAGCGGCAGTCGCTTGTGCAAGAACAAGCCCAGCCCCACCGGCGCCAATTTAAGCGCGGAGAAGGGGTTAGTCCGCATAAAGAGCTTAATCATCATGCCCAGCTCATACACCCGACCATAGTTCCTGGCCGAGTCGACAAAGCAACGGTACATCACCGGCGTTCGGCTCCGCTTGGTGCTCAAGCCGCTGCGGATGGCGATAATCTCCAGGGCGTGCATGATATCGGCCGGCTTAATGTCCCGAGGACAGCGCACCGTGCAGGAATAGCAGGAGACGCAGAACCACATGGAATTGCTGGACAAAAGCTCTTCCCTTAAGCCCGCCCGCACCATAGCAATCGCTTTGCGCGGTGAGTAGTCCCACTTATTGGCAGTGGGGCAGGAGCCAGTGCACATGCCGCACTGAATACAGGAACGGACCGCCTCGCCGCCAGGTATAGAACAAACCTCGTCTATAAAGGCCATTTCCGTCCCCGGAGATTTGACCGTTGTTTGCGTCATTTAGCTTCCTCCTTAAATCTCCAGGTCCCGAGCCTGGCTTATACCAATGCCCCTTCTATCTCGGCCATTATCTCTTCGCTGGTAAAGTGTCGGCCGGTAATAGCCCCGCTGGGACAGGCGGCGACGCAGACGCCGCAGCCCTTGCACAGCGTTTCATTGATTCGGCTCACCTGCTTTTCCTCATCGAAGGAAATGGCGTGGAAGGGGCAGAGGTCAGAGCATGTCTTACATCCGGAACAGAGCTCCTCGTCAACCACCGCCGTGGCGGCTTCAATCTCTATTGAGCCAGCGCTAATCATAGCCAGAGCCCGCGCCGCCGCTGCTGAAGCCTGAACCACCGTCTGGGGAATATCCTTAGGCGACTGACAACAGCCGACGACGAAGATACCGTCGCTCATGGTAGCCACCGGGTCGAGCTTGGGGTGTTTCTCTAAGAAAAAGCCGTCGGCGCTGCGGCTGAGGGAAAAGAGTCGGGCAACGCTCTCGGCATCCGCCCTGGGCTCAAGAGCCGTGCTCAAGACCACCATATCGACGGGAACGCGGCGCTGGCGCCCGATGAGGGTGTCCTCGCCGACGATGATGAGCTTGCCTTCCTCTTCGGGGCTCTCGGCGATATCGGTTACCTCGGCAGGGCGACCGCGGATAAATATTGTCCCCTCTTCCAGAACGCGGTTATAGAACTCCTCAAAGCCTTTGCCCACGCACCTGAGGTCAATATAGAACTCGTATACCTGAGAGCCTGGAACGTGCTCCCTTATCATGTGACCGAGCTTCATTGAATACATGCAGCACACCTGCGAGCAGTACTCGTGATATTTCTCATCCCGACTGCCCACGCAGTGGATGATACCCACCGTCTTGGGATGAGAGCCGTCTTTAAGAAATACCTCGCCGGCGGTCGGTCCTGAGGCATTAATCATCCTCTCAAACTCCAAGGCGGAGAGGACGTTATCCAGGCGCCCGTAGCCGTACTGGTAGAGCGGAGTCGGGTCAAAAGCATCATAGCCGGTGGCTACGATGATATTGCCGACATCAACCTCTATCGTTTCTTCCACCATATCCTGGTCGATGGCCCCGACCTGGCATGCCTTGACACACTCCATGCACTCCGAGCAAACGCCGCAGTTCAAACAACGCTTGGCTTCGGCAATAGCCGCCTTCTCATCAAAACCCAGCTCAACCTCGGCAAAGCCTGCCCGTTTCTTAGCGTCAAGGGTGGGCATAGCCTGCCTGGCCTTTGTCTCCACCCCCTCTTTGGATATGTCTTTCACCTTTTCCAGAGGGGCGGGCCTGTCTTCTTTGAGGTCGACCCCCCTGAGGTAGCGGTCTATAGATATGGCGGCTTCCTTGCCCGCCGCCACCGCGGCAATGACGTCAGCCGGACCGGAAACGACATCACCGCCGGCAAAAACGCCCTCAATATTTGTCTGCAGGGTGGCTGGGTCGACGACAACAGTCCCCCAGTTGGTGTATTCCAGTTCCTTGGGAAGTGCTGACTTGTCAACACCCTGCCCGATAGCCATAATCACGCTATTGACGCTCATGTCGAACTCCGAGCCTTCAATCGGCTCAGGGCGCCGCCGGCCGCTGGCATCGGGCTCCCCCAGTTCCATCTTAATGCACTGAATACCGGTTACCTTCTCGCCCTTGGTCAGGACCTTAACCGGCGCCGCCAGGATATGGAGCTTAATTCCTTCCCTCTCGGCTTCATCCACTTCTTCACTGGCGGCGGGCATCTCGGCCCGGGAGCGCCGGTAGACGATGGCAACCTCTTTAACCCCCAGTCTCTTGGCCACCCTGGCGGCATCTATAGCCGCGTTGCCGCCGCCGATAACGGCTACCTTCTCCCCGAGGGCAACCTTGGCCCCCAGACTCGTCTTTTTCAAAAAGTCGAGGGCATGGATTACGCCCTTGGCGTCCTCACCGGGGATGCCCATCTTCTGGCTCACCCCGGCACCGGTAGCCAGGAATATCGCCTGATAGCCCTGATTAAAGATGTCCTCAAATTTCTGCACCGGGCTCTTGGTCTTTATCTCCACCCCCAACTCTTCGACATAGCTGATTTCATTATCCAGCACCTTCTGGGGCAACCTGTATTCAGGGATACCGTAGCGAAGCAGTCCGCCAGCCTTAGGGGCAGTCTCAAAAATGGTAACCGGATAGCCCTCTCTTATCAGGTCGTAGGCACAGCCTATGCCCGCCGGGCCTGAGCCGAGGATAGCTATCTTGTCTTCTTTGGTCCTTTCGATAGGGGTCGCCTTTTCCCGGCCTACTTTCATTTCATAGTCGGCCATAAAGCGCTTGAGCGAGCGGATGGAAATCGGCTCATCGACCTTGCCCCGTTCGCACTCCGCTTCGCAGGGATGGGTGCAGACCCGCCCGCAGACGCCGGCAAAGGGCATGGTCCGGCGCAGCACCTCGAGGGCTTCTTTGAACTTGCCCTGGGAAATAAGGGCAACATAGCCTTGGGCGTTGACCCCGGCGGGACAGGCGACCCGGCAGGGCGGGTAGCCCCGCTTGTCTATGGCAAAAACGTTGGGCACAGCCTGAGGGAAGGGCCTGTAAATCGCCTTCCTCATGCCCAGCCCGAGGTCAAACTCGTTAGGCACCTCAACCGGACAGACATCGGTGCACTCGCCGCAGCCGGTGCACTTATCAACATCCACATATCTGGCCTTCTTCTTTATCTTAGCCTTGAAATTGCCCACATAGCCGGAGACATCCTCTACCTCGCTGTAGGACATCAGCTCGATATAGGCGTGAGAGCCCACCAGGCTCATCTTGGGGGTAAGAATACAGGCCGAGCAATCGAGGGTGGGGAAGGTCTTGTCCAGCTGTATCATGTGCCCGCCAACGCTGGGCTCCCTCTCCACCAGGTAGACCTTATGCTTGGAATCGGCAATCTCCAGAGCCGCTTGAATGCCAGCGATGCCCGCTCCCACCACCAGGGTATTGGGATTGACCGGGACCTCCTTGGTCTCCAGAGGCTCCTGATAGTAAACGCGCCTTACCGCAGCGCTAACCAGAGCCTTGGCTTTCTCGGTAGCCTTTTCTTTATCCTCGGTCACCCAGGAGCAATGCTCCCTGATATTAGCCATTTCAAAGAGGTAAGGGTTCAAGCCCGATTCCTGGCAGACCCGGCGGTAGGTGCGCTCATGCATCAGCGGGGAGCACGAAGCCACCACTATCCGGCTAAGCCCCATCTCCTTGATATCCTGCCGGATAAGGTCCTGCCCCGGGTCGGAACACATATAGGTATACTCCCGGGCAATAGCCACCGCCGGCAGAGTGCGGGCGAACTCGGCAACCGCCTCCACATCCACGGTACCAGCGATATTTGTCCCGCAGTGACAGATATAAACACCAATCTTGGGCTCTTCTCTGGGCTCCACTTTGCCCTCCTTTACTCTCTTTGTGTTAAGGTGGGGGGAAAATACAAAAAAGCGTAATAGTTAAACCAGAATATATTAACATATGAAAATGTAAGCGGTCAAGAAAAAGGCGTCATTTCAACTAGGCAAAACGCGGGGTGGCTGCCTACTTATCAGCCGAGAAATCTTTTAGCTTGTCCACCAGGCCCTTCTGCCCCATGGTCAGGGTCAGGTCGCTGCGCGTCCTTTCCAGCACCCCTCGGACCATGTCAGTGGTGCGGCGCAGTCCGCCGGTTATGGCATCGGGGAAGTCCATGGTAACCAGGGTATTATAGATATCGTCCATGGCCGATAGCAGTTCTTCCCCTTTAGAAAGGTCGCCCCGCCTCATGCTGTCCAACAGGTAGCGCCGCAGCTCGCCGACGGCTTCGCCCAGCCCGTTCAGGTAGGCGACGGCATCAATGCCCAGCCCCTCCGGGTCGGGGAGACGCTTGCCGGTCACCAGGGCCAGGGTGATACTGCCCTCGGCAAACTCCTTCTGGGCATCCCTGACAAAGCCAGAAGAGGCAAGCTCGCCGTAGCCAGCGATGCCCTGCTTAAGCTCGGTCAGCAGTTTGCGGGCTGAGCCAAGCAGTTTTTTAGCCTGGTCGAACTCCTGGCGGTGGACGGCGCGGATAGCATTGCTGCAGTGCCGGATGGTCTCACGGCACAGGGGCAGCACCTTCTCCCTGGCGGCGTCTTTAGCCGATAAGCTCTGCCTGATTCGCTCGGCGATTGGCTCCAGGTTATCGGTCAGTCCGCTCACTTGCCGGCCTCGAATCGGGCTATTATCTCTCGGGCGGCTTTTTCCATATCCTCCGCCTCCAATAAAGCCGTAATCACGGCCACGGCGTCGGCACCAGCCGCAGCCACCTCGGCCGCATTGTCATCATTAATGCCCCCGATGGCAACCAGGGGCAGGCCTACCGCCTGCCTGACCTGGCGCAGCCTTTCCAGACCGACCACCTTCGCCTTCTCCTTGGAAGCTGTCGGGTAGATTGAGCCCACGGCAATATAATCAGCCCCGCTGGACTCAGCCGCCTTAGCCTGGCTTACCGTGGTCACCGAGCCGCCCAGGATTACGTCGATAGGCAGCAGTTTGCGGGCTATCGATAAGGGCAGGTCTTCCTGCCCCAGGTGCAGCCCGTCGGCATTGGCCGCCAGGGCTATATCCAGATAGTCGTTGATTATAAAAAGCACTCCCTGCTCCGAGCACAGTTTTTTCAGCTTATGAGCCAGGGAAAGCAGCTCGTCTTTACTAGCGAGCTTATCGCGCAGCTGGACTGCCTTAGCCCCACCCCGGATTAGCTTTTCGGCCACCTCAAGGTGTTTGCGGTCACCCAATGCCTGGCTATCTATGATGGCATAGAGGCCGCTTAAGTGCTGGGTCTTATCCTGGCGCGATAATTTGGAAAGCAGTTTGCGCTCCAGGGCATAGAGGCTAAAGCGGGCCTGCTTGAACCTTCCCCCCTCTAACCGGGGAGCGATACCGGGAATCTTGGCCAGCTCCTCCAAGGTCCGCAGCGCCTCCTGAACCCTTCTGGAATTAGCCACCACCATTATCGGCAGCTCCCGGTGTTTCTCCTCGCCCAGGGCTTCGATATCAGCGCCGACATCGCCGGCCGCATCACGGGACTGGATGAGCTGCTGGTTAAAGGCCAGGTCGCCCCTTAAGATTTCATGGCGTATAGTCTTTAACTGCTGGGTCAGACCGGCATCGTTGAGCATCAGCCGGGCCAGGTCTTCCAGAAGGTGAAGCCCCTCGCCGGCACGGTTCAGATTGGCATCGATAATGCGCTGCCTTTGCCTTGACATTGCCTCCGGTGAAATCATATCTTTTAACCCCTACAGGCAGCTAATTCTAGCACAGCCGGATTGGCCGAGTAAAGCCAAGGTTAGTTTTCCCTAACCCACCCCACCCTACGAGGGCTGGTGCCCCTCTTGAACACCCCTAAAAAGCGAGGGAGGGAAGGCTCTAACCTACGAGGGCGGGTTTGGGTGGGAAGAAAAACGCAAGTTAAACCCAGGGGGGAGAGGAAAAGAGATTGATAAAGAGGCGAAGCCTTTTTGGGCGGGCAGTGTGGGAAGAAAAACAAATTAGGCTTCACCGATGGCATTTTCAATAATCTCAATTCTTGACGGCTTCCCCCTCCGGCCCAGCTCTATAGCGACAACATCAATGCGCCATGACGGGGGCAAATCACTATGGCTCTGCTGGTAGTGGTAGGCGACCGCCTTCAATCTTTCCTTCTTGGCCGCCGTGATTGACTCTTCAGGGCTCCCGAACTCAAGGCTCCTCCTTGTCTTCACCTCAACGAAGACCAGACAGTCCCAGTGCTTGGCTATCAGGTCAATCTCGCCTTCAGAACAGCGGTAGTTCGCCTCCAAGATGCGGTAACCCCGCTTCTCGAGGAACTCCCTGGCCAGCTTTTCACCCAGAATACCAGTCTCTCGGCGCTTCATTTATCCCTTACCGGTTGGCTTACTTCCCATACCCACCCGCCCAAAAGGGTTTCACCCTCTTAAGACTCTGTTACCCCACCCCCCAACACACTGCTTCTCCCTTTGGTAAAGGGAGATTTAAGAGGGATTTTAAAATCTACACCTTTATAGGGCGGCGGGTGGGAAAAGATACTATCTATAGCTGGACATAGGTCTTGGGTTCAGAACCGGTGGCGAAGCTCCAGACATAGGCCGAGCCTTTGAGCCGGAAGACGCCCATGGCCTCGTAGCCGCCTTCTGCCACCCGCTGCTTTAAGAAGGGGCGCTGGGCGATTATCTCGTCCTTCAGCTCGCGGTCATCCATCGCCTCAACGGCGCCGCTTACCCTTATCTGGACGCCGTCCTTGGAATTAAAGAAACACAGCTCCACATTGGGATTGGCCGCCATTTGCTTATAAACGTCTTTGAAGGTGCCGGTCTCAATGATGACGCCATCCTCATCGGCCTTAACCATGCCCATAGCCCGCACATGGGGCTTGTTGCCTTCTACCGTAGCCAGATAGCAAGTGGGGTTGGCGTTCAGAAAGGCAAGTATTTCACTCTTGTTCATAAAACCTCCAGTTCTACTTTCTATTCCTTAAAATAAGCGACCGTATAACACCATCTCCCTCACCGGCCTAAACGAACGGCGGTGAATGGGACAGGGACCAAGCTTAGACAGGCAGGCAAGGTGCTGCCTGGTGCCATAGCCCTTATGCCGGGCCAGCCCGTAGCCGGGATAGATGCTGTCGAACTCCACCATAAGCTGGTCGCGGGCTACCTTGGCAATGATAGAGGCGCAGGCTATGGAGAAGCACAGATTATCGCCGTTGGTGATTCCTTTTTGGGGCAGTTTGACCTCAGGCAGGCGCATATAGTCGATGAGCAGGGACTGCGGCGGCGGTGAAAGCCGCTCTATGGCCTGCTTCATGGCCAGGCGGGTGGCTGTAACTATGCCTCGGCTGTCTATCAGGTGGTGAGGAGTCAGCCCGACGCCTACCGAAACGGCTATCTCGTGGATATGGTGAAAGAGAAGCTCCCGTTTGGCGGGAGTTAACAGCTTGCTGTCTTTGACCTCATTAAACCAGGAAGCGCTTATATCATTGGGCAGAATGACGGCGGCGGCTACCACCGGGCCCGCCAGGGCACCGCGGCCAGCCTCGTCAATACCGGCAATGAGCCGATAGCCCTGGGCACTAAGCAGTTTTTCTTCAAGGAAGGACGGCATCTATTACTCCCCCACCCAGGACGGCATCGCCCTGGTAGAATACTACCGACTGCCCGGGGGCAATCGCCCACTGCGGCTTTAAGAAGTGAAGCTCAGCCCCGCCATTGATGGGACGAAGCTCGGCGGCTGAATCAGGCGCCTTGTAACGGACCCTGGCTGCTACTTTTAGCGGCTCTTCAGGGGCTCTGCCCGATACCCAGCTTATGCGGCTGGCGGTAAGAGTATTATGTAAAGCCTGTTCCCGACTGCCCACCACCAATCTGTTGTCGGCGGCGTCTAATTTGAGCACATAGAGCGGCTCAGCCGAATCAAGCCCCAGACCCTGCCTCTGCCCCACCGTATACCGGGCCAGACCATCGTGTTTGCCCAGAACTTTCTCGTTTATGTCAACTATTTCCCCTTCCTTGAGAGAGACGTGCTCGGCGATAAACGCCCGATAGTCATTATCGGGGATAAAGCAGACGTCCTGGCTGTCACGGCGGCTACTGGTGGGTAAACCAAGCTCGGTAGCTGCCTTTCTGACCTCGTTTTTGCTCATCCCGCCCAGGGGAAATAGCAAGCGCTTTAGCTGCTCCTGCCCTAAAGTATAGAGAAAATAGGACTGGTCTTTGGTTATGTCAACCGCTTTCAGCAGTCGGTAGCCATCAACTGGCGGCTCCACCCTAACATAATGACCGGTGGCCAGGTAATCGGCCCCCATCTCCCTTACCTTTTCCAGAAGCAGGCCGAATTTCAGCTGCCGGTTGCAGGCGATACAGGGATTGGGCGTCCGCCCCAGGCTGTACTCTCCGCAGAAGTAGTCAACAACCAGGCGCTTAAACTCCTCCTCCAGGTCAAGCTGGGAAAATGGTATATCCAGGAGCCGGCAGGTGCACTCCAAGTCCGATTTGGCCGACGGGTCAGAGTCCGGCCATAGCCGCATATGGATGCCGCTGACCTCACAGCCGGCTTTTTTGAGCAATGCCGCCGCCACCGAGGAATCAACTCCGCCGCTCATGGCGACAACGACTCGCTTTTGAGACATCTATCGGCCTTCCCTCTTTGAAATCAGCTGGCTCACCCTCTGCCAGATAATATCGGCTATCTTCTCTTTGGGCTGTGCTCCATCGACTACTAACCAGCGCTTTGGCTCTTCCGAGGCTAACTTGAGGTAGCCCTCCCGAACCCTCCGGTGAAAGGCCAGGGCCTCCTGCTCAAAGCGGTCTTTGCCGCCCTTCTTGCGGGCCAGCCCATCCTCCACCAGCATGTCCAGCAGGATGGTAATGTCAGGCTTCAACCCCTGAGTGGCAGTATTATTGGTCGCCTTGACCATATCCAGCTCCAGCCCCCGCCCGTAGCCCTGATAGGCGGTGGTAGAATCGGCGTAGCGGTCGCTGATAACCACCTTCCCGCTCTTGAGACTGGGCTGGATTACCTCGGTGACCAACTGGGCGCGGGAGGCGTTGAAGAGCATCAGCTCGGTCATTGGCGATATCTCTATATTGCGGCTTTTCTTTACCCATGCGGCTATCTGCTCACCGAGAGGAGTGCCGCCGGGTTCATGTGTCAGCAGAGCGGGGACGTCCAGCTTTGAGAGCCTCCGGAATAGCTCTTTAGCCTGGACGCTCTTACCGCTCCCCTCCCCGCCCTCAAAGGTGATGAATAGAGACATAATCAGCCTTCACCTTGGTCTATTTATATATCCTGACCCGTCTGTTGGGGTCTTTGCCCGTGCTTTTTGAGGACAGGGCGTTTCTTTCCGCTATCAGGTGCTGTAAGCGCCGGATATAGGCGCTCTGGGGGCTGAGTTCCACCGTCTCCTGCCCGCCTTTTACCCTGGTAACAGCCTCCTGCGCCTCGCTGAGGGCGACCTTAAAGCGGTCTGCCTTCCCCGTGGCTTCGGCGGGGGAGATAGTCTCCAATAGCTGCCTGATTTGGGCCGGTGTGTTGCTCTTGAGGACGTGAATGGGCAGGTTAGCTGCCTCGGCATCCTTGACCTTCTGCAGCCGGCGCCGATAGTAGCCTTTAGAGGTCACGAACAGGTTGGCCTCATTCAGGTTACTGACTATCTCCGGGCTTAAATGCATCTCTTTGGCTATCTGCTCCATCCGCCCCCGGTTTACCCCGAAGAGATAGAGCTTGGGCAGAGCCTTGCTCCTGAGCGGCGGCTTGGCCACCCTGTTCGGCATTACTATGGCCGCCGGCGCTTCCTTCTTGCTTTTTACCTTCCCGGCCTCGTCCAGCCAGCGGGTCTCGGTGGCTATGGGGCGGCCGCGCAGCAGGGCATCAACCGCCTCGCCGACATCGGGGTGGATGGCAACCTTGTCCCAGTCCTGGATTTCGACGACAATATCAAAGGTAGGCGGCGACATCCGCTCCAGTATTGACTTCTGCGTGCCCCGCCGCTTTGCCTCTTCATCGCCCAGGGTTACCGTCTGAATACCGCCGACGAGGTCGGCCAGGGTGGGGTTCATCATCAGGTTTTCCAAGATGTTGCCGTGGGCGGTACCCACCAGCTGTACCCCGCGCTCGGCGATGGTCCGCGCCGCCTGGGCTTCAAGCTCGGTGCCAATCTCATCAATGACGATTACCTCAGGCATATGATTTTCCACGGCTTCAATCATTACCGCGTGCTGCCTGGTGGGGGTGGTTACCTGCATCCGCCGGGCATGGCCAATGGCGGGGTGGGGAATATCGCCGTCGCCGGCAATCTCGTTTGAGGTATCGACGATGATAACCCGCTTATCAATGTCATCGGCCAGCACCCGCGCTACCTCGCGCAGCATGGTTGTTTTGCCCACCCCGGGGCGGCCTAAGAGCAGAACGCTCTTGCCTGACTGGATAAGGTCTTCAATAACCTTTATCGTGCCAAAGATGGCCCTGCCCACACGGCAGGTCAGCCCGACAATGCGCCCCTTGCGGTTGCGAATGGCTGAGATGCGGTGCAGGGTACGCTCGATGCCGGCACGGTTGTCATCCCCGAAGCTGCTGACCCGGGAAGACACATAATCAATGTCCTCCTCGTCAACTTCTTTGGGGTTTAAAATCATTTCCCGCCGGGGAAAGCGGGCTTCGGGAGGGCGGCCCAGGTCGAGGACTACCTCTAAAAGCTCTTTTATATCCTTCTGACGGCGCAGTGGCTGGCGAATGTGCGGCGGCAGAATGTCAACCAGGGCATCCAGGTCATCGGTGATTACCTTCTCCAAGATACCTCCTTAGAAACCCTACTGGCGCCCGGCGGCGATATCCAGAAAATATTGGTGAAATCTGAGGTCGCTGGTAAGCTCAGGGTGAAAAGCCACCCCCAACAGCTTGTCCTGCCTGGCGGCGACACCACTGCCATCAGCCAGCCTGGCCAGTATTTCCGCCCTGCCATTGGCTTCTTTGATTATCGGGGCGCGGATAAAGACGCCAGGGAAAGGCTTTTCCCCCAGCACCGGTATCGAGAGTTCGGTCTCAAAGCTCTCCCTCTGCCGGCCGAAGGCATTGCGGCTAACGGTTATGTCCATGACTCCGAGAGGCTCTACATCCAGGCCCGAAATTCGGCTGGCCAGAAGCACCATGCCGGCACAGGTGCCAAATATGGGCAGCCCGCCCCGGGCCAGTTTTTTCACCTCGGCGGTCAACTGGTAGGTCAGCATCAACCTACCGATGGAGGTGCTTTCCCCGCCAGGAATGATCAGCCCGTCCAGACCTGCTAGTTCTCGAGCTAGGCGGACGGGCAAAGCCTCTACCTCCAGTTGTCGTAATATGGCTATGTGCTCAGCAAAGGCTCCCTGCGAGGCAAGGACACCGATTCTCATACTACCATCCTCGGGAAGCTAAGAGTTCTTCGTCGGGGATTTGCTTTATATCCAGTCCGGGCATGGCTTCTCCCAGGTTCTTGGAGACCTCGGCGATGATTTTAGGGTCTTGATAGTGGGTGGTAGCCTCAACTATCGCCTTACCTCTAACCTCGGGGTTGCTGGCCTTGAATATCCCGGAGCCAACGAAGACGCCGTCGGCGCCCAACTGCATCATCAGGGCGGCGTCAGCCGGGGTAGCCACGCCGCCAGCGGCAAAGTTGACCACCGGCAGCTTCCCTATTTTATGTATCTCGACTACCAGCTCAAAGGGGGCTCCCATCTCCTTAGCCACCGCCATCAGCTCGTCCTGAGGGGTATCTACCAGTCGGCGGATACCATCCGTCACCGCCCGCATATGCCTGACCGCTTCCACGATATTACCGGTGCCGGCTTCGCCCTTGGTCCTGATCATAGCCGCCCCTTCACCGATGCGCCGCAGCGCCTCGCCCAAATCCCGGCAGCCGCAGACAAAGGGGACCTTAAAGTCATGCTTCCAGACATGATGCGCCTCATCGGCCGGGGTCAGCACTTCAGACTCGTCTATATAGTCCACACCCAGGGCTTCAAGTACCTGTGCCTCCACGAAGTGACCAATGCGGCACTTAGCCATCACCGGGATGGAGACCGTCTTCATAATAGCTTCGATAACCGTTGGGTCGGCCATACGGGCGACTCCGCCAGCAGCGCGAATGTCAGCGGGCACTCTCTCCAGCGCCATCACGGCGCAGGCGCCTGCCTCCTGAGCAATCTTGGCGTGCTCAGGCGTAACCACATCCATAATCACCCCGCCTTTAAGCATCTGGGCTAAGCCCGTCTTGACCTTCCAGGTACCAGTTTCCATATCCTTATCCCTCTTTAAATCGTGACTCTTCATAGTCGTATTTTACTCTTGTTTAAATTGTTTTTCAATCTAAAGCGGTCTCTTCCCCGGCATACCGGGGCGGCGGGGATACTGCGGCGGTGTCGGCGCTATCTTATCGATTACCACCAGATAACGCTCATCGGCAAACTCCTCCAGTTCAACCTTTTTCACCTCCCGCAGGCTGCCGCCCAAGGTGGCCATCGCTTTACCTGCCTGAGCTACTTCTGGAGCAACAGCCCCCTTTTTCTGGGCGATAAAGCCGCCGCCGACAGCGCAAAAGGGCAGGGTCAACTCTACCAGCGCAGGCAGTGGCGCCACCGCCCGGGAAAGCACCAGCCCAAACCGCTCCCGGTATTGGGCATCATGGGCGACCTCTTCTGCCCGCCCGACCACGACTTCAACATCGTTTAAGCCCAGCGTATCTATGATGTGGCGCAAAAAGGCGGCTTTCTTGGCGGTAGCCTCACACAATACCAGTTTTATATCAGGGAAGACGATTTTAAGCGGGATTCCTGGTATGCCAGCGCCGGCGCCGACATCAATAACGGTATTTTCTGTCGTTTTCTGCCAGGCTAGAGTCACGGTGAGGGCATCAAGGAAGTGCTTGAGCTGCACCTCTTCATAATCGGTGATGGCGGTGAGGTTTACGCGCTTATTCCAGGCCACCAGCTCCTTATAGTAAACGTCAAACTGCTCAAGCTGGTCTGGGGTAAGCTCCAGCCCCAGTCTCTTAGCCCCGGCTTTAAGCTTTTCCATAGTAGTTATTATAGCATTTATCGACCCTAGCCCCACCCATTTTAAAAATATCTATTTCTTCCCACCCTAACCCACCCTACGGGGGCTAGCACCCCCAATCCCCTACTCTGCTGGGGTATTCAATAGGGGTACCCACCCCTACTGGGCGGGTGGGTATGGGAAGAAAAACATAGTTTAAAACAGGAGTGGAAAGAAAAACAACCGCCTTTGCATTCCAAGCCAGTTTGTGCTATATTTTAAATAGAAAACTTAATAAGGTTAACCGCTAGGGGTGCTATAAAAGGCTGAGAGGCGTTCTGGCGCCAACCCTTGGAACCTGATCTCGATAATACGAGCGGAGGGAAGCAGAAGTATTGCAGACCAGGGGTTTAATGTAACAGCCGAAAGCCCTTGGTCTTAATTTTTTTAAGGAGGAGGCAGCTATGACTCAACTGGAACTGGCTAGAGAAGGGACTATTTCACCGCAGATGAGGCTGGTGGCCAAGAACGAAGGGGTAGAAGCCGAGTTTGTCCGCCGGGGTATAGCCGAGGGGACGATAGTTATCCCGGCCAATACCAAGCATAACAATCTCGTTCCCTGCGGCATAGGTAAGGGGCTCAAGACCAAGGTCAACGCCAATATCGGCACCTCCTCCGACTTCGGCGATATAGACACCGAGCTGGAAAAGCTGCGGGTGGCTGCCAGCGCTGGCGCCGACACCGTTATGGACCTGTCCACCGGCGGCGATATATCGGCCATTAGGCGGGCTATTATCGCCTCAAGCTCCCTGCCCATAGGCACGGTGCCCATCTACCAGGCCGGCATCGAAGCCGTAAACAGGCGTGACGCCATAGTCAAAATGACCGTTGACGACCTGTTCTCAACCATAGAGGAGCATGCCCGCGATGGCGTCGACTTTATAACCGTGCACTGTGGCGTCACTCGCTCAGCCGTCGACCGACTGAGAGCGCAGGGAAGGGTGGCCGATGTGGTATCGCGGGGGGGAGCCTTTTTGATTGGTTGGATGCTCCACAACGAGCGGGAAAACCCCCTCTATGAATATTTCGACCGTCTCTTAAAGATAGCCGGAGAGTTTGACGTAACCTTAAGCCTCGGCGATGGCATGCGCCCCGGCTGTCTGGCCGATGCCACCGACCAGGCCCAGATTGAAGAACTGCTGGCTATCGGCGAGCTGGTAAACCGGGCCAGGGCCGCCGGCGTCCAGGCGATGGTCGAAGGCCCTGGGCACTTGCCCCTGAACCAGATTGAGGCCAACGTTCAACTGGAGAAGGCTATCTGCAAAGAGGCGCCTTTCTACGTATTGGGGCCGCTGGTAACCGATGTCGCCGCCGGCTACGACCACATCACCGGAGCCATCGGCGGGGCTATCGCCGCTGCCGCCGGCGCCGATTTCCTCTGCTACGTGACCCCGGCCGAGCACCTCTCCCTACCCGACCCCGAGGATGTCAGGCAGGGGGTCATCGCCTCACGCATTGCCGCCCACACCGCCGATATCGTCAAAGGGGTAAAGGGCGCTTCCGAGTGGGACAGGAAGATGGCAGTGGCCAGGAAACAGCTGGACTGGGAGGAGCAGGCCAAGCTCTCATTAGACCCCGAGCTGGCCCGCCAGGTCCACGGTAAGCATGCCTCCACCAGCAAGGCTTGCAGTATGTGCGGCCAGTTCTGCGCCATGGAGTTGGTGGAAAAGTATCTGGGTATCTCGGCAGCCAAGTGCTAGCTATAAAGGAGGAGCAAAATGCCACTATTTCAGCCGGTTAAGGAAAGTGAAGTAACCAGGGCTATCGTCAGCAGCTTTCTCCACCAGGTCGAAGAGTACGCTGAGAGCGACGTCATTATTGTCGGCGCTGGCCCCAGCGGGCTGGTGGCGGGCAGAGAGCTGGCTAGAGCCGGACTAAAGACCTTGATTATTGAGCGCAATAACTATCTGGGCGGCGGCTTCTGGGTTGGCGGCTATTTTATGAACAAGGTTACCCTAAGGGCGCCGGCCCAGGAGTTCCTTGACGAGCTGGGGGTGCCCTGCTCCCCGGCCAGTAAGGGGCTATATGTAGCCGATGCCCCCCACGCCTGTTCCCGGCTCATTGCCGCCGCCTGTGACGCCGGGGTTAAGGTCTTCAACCTGACTATAGTCGAAGACATAGTAATTCACCAGGATAACCGGATAGCCGGGGTGGTGGTCAACTGGAGCCCTATCATCCATCTCCCCAAAGAGGTCTCCGCCCTCGACCCGATACCCCTGGAAACCAGAGTCGTCATCGACGCCACCGGCCACGATGCCAGCGTATGCCAGAAACTGGTGAAAAGGGGCATGCTCCAGCTGGCGGGGGAAGGGGCACTCTGGATTGATAAATCGGAGGAGGCAGTGGTAGAGCGCACCGGCGAGGTCTACCCCGGACTGATTGTCACCGGCATGGCGGTGGCCAGCGTCTTCGGGCTGCCCCGCATGGGGCCTACCTTCGGCGGTATGCTCTTCTCCGGGAAACGAGCGGCTGAGGTCGCCCGAAAAATCGTGACCAAGCGATAGAAATGAAAAGCAGTATTAATATAGGCAGGATATTCGGCATCCAGTTCCGTCTGCACTGGACCTGGTTCGCCATATTCCTGTTGGTGACCGTCTCATTCTCCTGGCAGCTCTTCCCGGCCGCCTACCCCGACTGGGGGCAGTTTCTTTACTGGTCTATCGGCATCGCCACCAGCCTGCTCTTCTTTGCCTCGGTGCTAGCCCACGAGCTGGCCCACAGCCTGGTGGGCAGAGCCAACGACATCCCGGTAAAGAGCATAACCCTGTTTATCTTCGGCGGCATAGCTCATATGACCAAAGAGGCGACCAAGGCCAGCGCTGAATTCAAGATGGCGGCGGCCGGCCCCGCCTGCAGCCTGGTAATCGGCGGGGTTTTCGCCCTGGTCTGGTTCCTAACCCAGGACATAGCTGAACCGCTATCAGCGATGGCTTTCTACCTGGCCCAGATAAACGCCCTGCTGGCTGTTTTCAACCTGATTCCGGGCTTCCCCTTAGACGGTGGGCGCGTCTTCCGCTCCCTGATGTGGCGCTTCAGCGGCAACTACCAGCGTTCTACCCTCATCGCCACCCGGGTGGGCCAGGGCATAGCCTACAGCTTTATTCTGGGCGGTATCCTGATGGTGGTTCTCCTCCAGGAGTGGTTAGGCGGTCTCTGGCTAGTCTTTATCGGCTGGTTCCTGCAGAACGCGGCTTCAACCAGCTACCGTCAGACAAAATGGCGCGAAACCCTGCGCGGGCTGACCGCATCTCAGGTGATGACCTCCGAATACACCGAAGTCCCGCCCAGTATTAGCCTGGGCGAGCTGGTCAGAGAGTACGTCCTGCCCAGAGGGTACAGCTTCTTTATAGTCGGCGGTGAAGGCGGGGCTAAAGGAATCTTGAGCCTGTATAATATCAAGTCCGTCCCCCAGTCAAAATGGGATACGACCCGGGTTGGGGAGATAATGCTCTCCCTTGACCAGCTAAAGCCGGCCCGCCCTGAAGACGATGTCCTGAGCCTGGTGGAACGGATGGAGGCGAACGAGCTAAACCAGATACCGGTGGTGGCTGAGGGCAGGATTATTGGGCTGATTACCCGTGATAACCTGATAAGGTTTATACGCGCCCGCTCCGAGCTGGGGATGAAATGAATTTGCCCGACGCCGTGGTTATCGGCGGCGGACCGGCGGGCAGCCGTGTCGCCTCCCGGCTGGCGGAGATGGGGCATGAGGTAGTGGTGCTGGAGAGGCACCAACAGCCCGGGGAGCGAGCCTGCTGCACCGGTCTTATCAGCCAGAACTGCATCACCGACTTTGACATCGATGAAAAGGTTATCCTGAAGCGGGCGAACAGCGCCCGCTTATTTTCGCCCTCGGGGATAATGCTCAGGCTCTGGCGGGAAAAAACCCAGGCCTGCATCATAGACCGGGCCGCCTTTGACACCGCCATGGCCGACAGAGCGCAGGAAAAAGGGGCAAAATATCTTACCGGTACCCTGGTCAAGAACCTATTGGTTGGAGACGATAGGGTCAGACTTGAGGCGGTCTGCCGGGGGGAAAGGCTAAAACTTGAAGCCAGAGCCGCGGTTATTGCCGCCGGTTTTAGCTCAACACTGGCCGAGAAACTGGGTCTAGGCAGAGTCGGCGACTTCGTCGTCGGAGTCCAGGCTGAGGTAGAAACGAAAGGGACTGACGAAGTGGAAGCTTACTTCGGGGAGAAGATAGCCCCCGGCTTCTTCGCCTGGCTGGTACCGACCTCTTCCCGGAGGGCCAGGCTGGGACTGCTCTCCCGTCGCCACCCCGGGCTTTACCTGGAGAGGTTAATGTTATCACTTAAAACTCAGGGCAAGATAATCGAGGGCAAGGTCAAGCCCTGCTACGGGGGCATACCGCTAAAACCGTTAGCCAGGACCTACGGCCAGCGACTGCTGGTGGTAGGCGATGCCGCCGGGCAGGTGAAGCCAATCAGCGGCGGCGGCATCTACTACGGCCTGCTTTGCGCCGATATAGCCGCCGATACTTTACACCAGGCGCTGAAAGGTGATAATCTTTCAAGCAGGGCTCTGGCTGGCTACCAGCGCCGGTGGCGCAAAAAACTGGGGCCAGAGCTGGATATTGGCTACTACGCCCGAAAATTTTATGAGCGCTTGAATGACAAACAAGTCGACCGGATGTTCAGCCTGATAAAGTCCCGAGGCATTGACCAGGCCCTGCTCCAGGCGGAGGACCTGTCCTTTGACTGGCACGGCGAGGCAGTAATGAGGCTGATAGGACACAAGATTGTAGCCAACGCCCTGCAGGCGATGAAGGCTCCTTTCCTGTTAGGGAGACAGCCGTGAACAGCGCCCAGAACCCTAACCTGGGTGAAGCCGCCAGCAGTTTCCTCTCCAGCCTACCCCCCAAAGAGGGAGAGGTAAGCCAGCAGGCGGTATACGGATTTGTCCGCTGGTGCGGCTGGGAAAGCCCCTGCGCTGGAATCACCGCCCGCGAGGTGGCTAACTACGCCGAGCAGCTGTCATCATCGCAGGCCAACTACCTGAATAACCTCGAGCTGGTACGGGCCTTCCTGGCTTACACCAAGAAACAGGGCTGGAGCAAGACCAACCTGGCAACCTACCTCAAGCCCAAGAAGGCGAAAGCCAGATTGCTCTCCTCAGCCAGGCGTAATCTGCCCCAGCCGGCCTCCCTGACCCAGCAGGGATATGCCGACATGAAGGCTGAGCTGGAGGAGCTTAAAATGCGGCGGCCCCAGGCTATCGAAGAAATACGCCGGGCGGCGGCGGACAAGGACTTCCGCGAAAATGCGCCCCTGGACGCGGCCAGGGAGGAAAGGGGCTACCTGGAGGGGCGGATTAGAGAGCTGGAAGCGGCTCTGAAATCGGCGACCATCATCGGTGAAAAGGAAAAGGTAGCGCCCAAGGTAAGCGTGGGCGATAGTATCGTCCTCCGCGACCAGGCTTCCGGCGAGGAATTGCGCTATACCATAGTCAGCCCCAGGGAGGTAGACCCGACCAAGGGCCGGATTTCCAACAACTCGCCCATAGGCAAAGCCGTTATCGGCCAAGCCCAGGGAGAGATAGTGGAGATAGCGGCACCGGTAGGCAAGCTGCGCTACCAGCTGGTGCAGATTGAGCGCTAATATTATCGGGAAGGGAAAATGAGAGACGCCTCTAAGCCGAGTCGGATTTTCAGGATTAGCATAAGGCTACATTATACCTGGGTCCTGGCTCTCGCCCTGATAGCCGCCATCATGGTGACCCAGTTCCCCTCATCTTCCCCCCTCTGGCAAAGGGCCAGTCTGGGAATAGCCACCGGCCTGCTTTTTTTCATATCGATAACCGCCCGCGAATTTATCCTCAATCTTATCGCCATCGTCAGAGGCATACCGGTGAGGAGGACTACCCTGCTCATCTTCGGCGGAGTCCCCCAGATAAGCAAAGAGTCCACCCGGCCTCTTTTAGAGATTTTGATGGCTATAACCGGTCTCCTGACCACCCTGATAATAGGCGGAGTTTTTTATGGGATTTATGCGGCATTGATAAACTCCGGTAGTGTGGTCATCGCCGGACTCATCCAGTGGTTAGCCTTCATCTTTTTTATGCTGTTTATCTTCCACTTCGTGCCCGGTTTCCCCTTAGACGGCGGTAGAATCCTGCGAGCGCTGCTGTGGAGGCTGACCGACAATTATGAGCGGGCGACACGCATTGCCAGCTGGTGCGGATGGACGGCGGGCTGGCTTTGCGTCGCTCTGGGGATTCTGTTAATGGTCACCGAACTCCAATGGCTGAACGGGCTGCTACTGGCCGGCACGGGGTGGGTCTTGCAGGGCGCCGCCACCAAGAGTCGCCGCCAGGCCAAACTGCTTGAAGCCCTCAAAAGGATTCAGGCTCAGGATATAATGAGCCGGCAAAGCCCTCTTATCAGCCCGGAGACTACCGTCAGTCAAGTAATCCACGATTACATTCTGGCTACCGGATATCGCCACTGCATCGTAGCCGACGAAGGTAAATTTCTGGGGATAGCCACCATCAATAATATAAAACGAGTGTCTAAAAAGCGCCGCGGCTCTCATATCGGCAGAATTATGACGCCCTCAAGCGAGCTCAATACCGCTCAGCCCCAGCAATCGGCGGCAAGCCTGCTCGGGCAAATGGACGAGCTGGGAATCGACTACATGCCGGTGCTGGAGGACGAGACCGTGGTCGGCATCGTAACCCGCGACCACCTGATTCGCCTGGCCCAAAATCTGGCCGAGCTCGGAATGGACCGGGGCTCGGCTTAATCACCGTAAACAACATGAACCGCAAGCTCATCAATAATGCTTATCTGCCGGATTTCGGTAGAGTAGACCCTCCATTCGACCTTGAACCAGCGTAGGGGTCTTTCCGCCCGCGACCATATCTGCAGCATCAGGTCACAGGGGTTATCGGTCAGCCACTCCACGCGTTGAACGCTGGTAAGGGGTGTGCCAGCCACTATCTCAACCTCATAATGGTTGCGCTCAACCCCCTCCGGCAGTAACCCCTGCCGATAAATACTCCACTCCACCTGCACCTCGTTCCTGGGGGCAGCCATAGTCCGCAGGTAGAGCCGACAATCCTCGGGGTTATCAGCGCTTATCCAGTAAGACTCCCGAATGCTGGTAAAAAACAGGAGGGGATTGGCCAGATGGACTATATAATTGGCCCGCTGGCCACCGGGGGGACACCCCCCAACCACATCCTCCCAGACCTGCCAGATAAAATAGGACTCGTTCCTGTGCTCCAGCAGGCCGCTATTGACCAGAATGCCGCCGACGACGTCCTCCCAATAATCCGTTCCCAGCAGCCAGTTAGCTTTATGCTCAAAAGAGCCGCCCCGGGCAAAGACGGAGCATTCCACGCCCCCACCAAAGATATAATGGAGAATCTGCTCCACCATGAAGCCGGCTACCTCCTCGTCGCTGGCGTAATCGCTATGGGCATGCTCTCCGTAGTAGACCACGTCGGCCCCGCTGGCATACTGAGCCGAGATTGGTATGGCACTGTCGTCCATATCCCTGGGCCAGCCATCGATTCCGCCCGGGTTAAACTGCTCGCTAACCGGCGATGCTTCCGCCGAGATGAAAGCCAGCCAGTGGCTGTTGGTACCCACCCAACTCCCGTCTTGAGAGCTATCGTAGTAGGAAATAGAATTACAAACTCCCTGGTCGGACAGCAACCATCGGGCCCGGCAATAGTCCATTACCGAGCCGCCGCCGGTAACATAGTACCCGTCCAGGCTCCTGATAGGGCTATTGATAGTCACCACCAGCGCCACCCTGTCAGCCAGACCCCCTACGTTATGGGCGACGGCATAAAGGGCGGCTTTGCCCCCGGCGCTGTGCCCGATTAAGATTAGATTATCCCTACCGGCGAAGTGCTCATCGATGCTGTCGGCGATGTTCTCGGCCCAGGTCTCAATATCCTCATCGCTGGGAAAGCACCTGGCCAGGATATTAACCTCAATCTCAATACCGGGATTGGCCTGCTCGTATTCAAGGATATACGGCCTTATCTCCTCCATCATAATATCGGTAAAAAGCTGGAAATTACAGACATTGCTGCCAGCACCATGAATAAAAACGAAGTTCAGCTCCCTTACCTGGACTGGCTCCTCATCCGCTGACTGCACCGGGCTATAGGCGCCGAGCTGGATAACCAGCCCGATGATTGCTAGAAGGGCTAAACGTTTCATAATGCTGGTAAACATCTTTTGAAAAAACCTCAAACCAAAGGTAGCACTTGCTTTAGCGAGTGTCAATACTGCCTCTTTGCCGAGATGAGAGGTTTTAAGGTATAATTCAAAGCCAGGAGAGGTGTCCGAGTGGTTTATGGTGCCGCTCTCGAAAAGCGGTCTCCGGTTATACCGGAGCGTGGGTTCGAATCCCACCCTCTCCGCCAGATATATTATGGAGGGAAAGCGTTATGCCATGGGATAACAGGGAAAACCCAGCTAAAGGACGCCAATTCCAAGAGAAAGTCCGCCATGCCCTCATCAAACGTTACGGAGTTGAATTCATTAAAGAATATCCCATTCCAATTGGTAACCCTCCGAAAGACCACAAATTTGACCTTGTATCAACGGACTCTAAATATATAGTCGAATGCAAAGCAATCTCCTGGACCGAAACAGGCAATATCCCAAGCGCAAAAATGGCTTTTTGTAATCAGGCTGTGTTTTATCTTTCGCACTTGCCCCGAAATAGAAAGAAGCTGCTAGTAATACTAAGGAATACCCACCCAAGAAGACAAGAGACGTTGTCTCAATACTATAAACGTACCAATCAACACCTGCTTGACGATGTTATAGTCACTGAATTTGACCCCGAATCAGGCAAATTGACCGAAGTATAAGCATAGGCTAACTATATATGGAGAGGTGCTGGAGTGGCCTATCAGGCACGCCTGGAGAGCGTGTGTAGCCTTTGGCTACCGTGGGTTCGAATCCCACCCTCTCCGCCATCCTCCTAAAATAACTTAAATTTTAAGGAAGATTGCCATCAAGAAACCAAGAGTTCTCTCCCTTTTCTCAGGGCTAATGCCCCTCTTTGTCTTAGCCCACTTCAGCCATCATTTTACCGCCGCCATTTTCCAACCCCTCACCCCTTTCATCCGGGATGAATTCTCCCTTGACTACCAGCAGATGGGCTGGATGATGTCCGCCTATAACCTCGCCTACGGCTTCAGCCACCTGCCCGCCGGCTGGCTCTCCGACCGCCTCGGCCCCCGCCTGATGATTACCCTGGGCATCTCCGGGGTAGCCCTCTTCGCCATACTCGCCGGCCTGGCCCCAGGCTATATAATAATGGCGGTTTTTCTGGTCATGAGCGGGGTTATGGGCGGCGGCTATCACCCCGCCGCCTCGCCCCTGGTCGCGGCATCCGTGGACAAGAGAGACCGGGGCAGCGCGCTGGGACTGCACCAGATAGGCGGCACCGCCAGCTTCTTCCTCACCCCCCTGATTGCAGCGGCGCTTTTCCAGGTCTTAAGCTGGCGGGGCACCATTATTACCATGGCAATCCCCGCCTTTATTATCGGCATCGTGCTCTTCATACTCTTAGGCAGGCGCGGCTACGCGCAAAAAGCACCGCCGGTAGCTACCAGCCACCAGGTTGAACCAGGGAAGACCTCGGGCAACCTGCGCCGGCTGATACCCTTTATCACCCTGGGAGTGATGCTTCAGGTCCTGATATTTGCCGCCATATCCTATATTGCCCTCTTTGCCGTTGACGACCTCGGGGCCAGCGAGGAAACCGGCGCCTTACTCTTCGCCCTCTTCCACTTTGCCGGGCTCTGGGCAGGCCCCATCGGCGGTTACCTCTCCGACCGTGTGGGTACAGTGCCGGTGATGCTGACGGTGAGCATTATCGCCGGCCCCGCCCTGTACCTGATAAGCATGGCTTCTCTGGGCTGGAGCATCTGGTTGCTACTGCTCGTCATCGGCATCTGCATGTATATGGCTATGCCGGTCACGGAGGCGCACATCATCACCCATGCCCCGGAGCGCCGCCGCTCCACAGTCCTCGGCATCTACTACTTTGCCAGCCGGGGAGGCATCGGCATAATCATACCGGTAGTGGGCATCCTCGCCGACCGTCTCGGCTTTGCCACCACCTTCTCCATTGCTGGGGGCGTGATGCTGGGGGTGGCTCTCATCTGCTCGGCATTCCTCTGGGGCAGATGGGACTAAAGCCCCCCTCTTCAACGTAAGTTTTACTTCCCACCCTCCCACCCTACGGGGGCTGACTCCCCCAATCCCTTGCTTTGTTGGGGTATTTATTAGGGGTACAACCCCTATTGGGCGGGCCGGGTGGGAAACAAGACCTTTTTAATGTGGGGAGGAGGATAAATCCTCATTGTAACCAGTTTGCCGCTATGCTAGAATGGCTTTGAAAATGGCCCAAAAAGACATCAAATACTGGGTTGGCTTTAATCTGATACCCCGCATCGGGCGGGTGAAACTATCCCAGCTTGAAAGCTACTTCAAAAGCCTGGAGCAGGCGTGGCAGGCTACCCCCGCCGAACTAAAGCGCTCCGGGCTGGACAAGGGCGCCGTAAACGCTATTGCCCAGTGGCGGCCCAATATCTCCCTGGAAGCGGAGATGGAAAAGCTGGAGCGCCACGGGGTAAGGGTGCTCAGCTTCCGCGATGCTGATTACCCATCTCGTCTCAAGGAGATATACGACTATCCCCCTATACTTTATGTCAAGGGCTCCCTGCTCCCCAACGATGAGTGGTGTCTGGCGGTGGTGGGCACCCGCCGGTCCACGGTCTACGGGCGCCAGGCTGCCGAGGAGATAGTAACCGACCTGGCTCGAAACAAGATTACCATTGTCAGCGGCTTAGCCAGGGGCATCGACTCCATAGCCCACAAAAGCGCCCTGGAGGCGGGCGGCAGAACGATTGCCGTATTCGGCTGCGGGCTTGATACCGTTTACCCCGCCGAGCATGCTTCTTTAGCCAAGGATATCATCGCCAACGGCGCATTGATAAGCGAGTTTCCTCTGGGCACCGAGCCCAGGAGGGAAAACTTCCCCCTGCGCAACCGGATTATGAGCGGGCTGAGCCTCGGGGTGCTGGTGGTCGAGGCTGGTGAGACCAGCGGCGCCATGATTACCGCCCGCCTGGCGCTGGAGCAGAATAGGGAGGTGTTCGCCGTGCCCGGCAGCATACTGTCAACCACCAGCCGGGGGACCAACCACCTTATCCAGGAGGGGGCTAAGCTGGTCAGTGACTATACCGATATCCTGGAGGAGTTGAATCTGACGGCGGTCGCCCACCAGATGGAGATTAAGGAGATTATACCCGCCTCCGATACCGAGTCGCTGTTACTGAAGCAGCTCGGCGCCGAGCCCACCCACATTGACGAGGTCTGCCGCAGCAGTGGTCTGCCGACATCGGTGGTCAGCAGTACCCTGGCCATGATGGAGCTTAAAGGGTTGGTAAAGCAGGTAGGAGCCATGAATTACGTCCTCTCCCGTGAAGCCAGAGAGGCATACCGGGTAAAGGTAGACTAAACGATGACGAAGAAACTGGTCATAGTGGAATCGCCGGCCAAGGCCAGAACGCTGGGCAAGCTCCTGGGCAGCGGTTACAGCCTCAAAGCCTCTATGGGCCATGTCCGGGACCTGCCCCGGAGCCAGCTGGGGGTAGACCTGGAAGAGGGCTTCACCCCCAAGTACGTGGTGCCCAGGGCCAAGAGCAAGATTGTCAAAGAGCTTAAAGAAGCCGCCAAGGCGGCCTCCACCATATACCTGGCCACCGACCCCGACCGTGAGGGGGAGGCTATCTCCTGGCACCTGCAAACGGTGACCAAGACCAACCGCAAGCCCTACCACCGCGTCGTCTTCCACGAAATAACCAAGGAAGCCATCGAGCGCGCCTTCGCCAAACCGCGCTCCATAGATATGCACCTGGTCAACGCCCAGCAGGCAAGGCGCATCCTGGACAGGCTGGTCGGCTATAAACTCAGCCCTCTGCTCTGGCAAAAGGTAAGAAGGGGCCTATCGGCGGGCAGGGTGCAGTCGGTGGCGCTGAGGATTATCGTCGACCGCGAGCGTGAAATTGAGCGATTCGTCCCCGTTGAGTACTGGACTATCGAGGCCGAGCTGGCCAAGGCGGCTGAGACGGCGGCCTTCAGGGCGCTCTTCATCGGCCTCGCCGACGGCACCAAGCTAGAGATTAAAGACGAGACAGAAGCAAACAAGCTCAGCGATAGGCTAAAGAAAGCCAGCTACACAGTGAGCAAGGTGGGCACCAAAAAGGTGAACCGCCAGCCGGCACCGCCGTTTATCACCAGCACCATGCAGCAGGAAGCCTGGCGCAAGCTCCGCTTCTCGGCCAAGTTTACCATGTCGGTGGCGCAGGAGCTCTATGAAGGCCTGCCCATCGGCGACGAGGGCAGTGTCGGGCTCATCACCTACATGCGCACCGACTCCACCAGGGTGGCCCGCTCCGCCATCGCCGAGACCAGGGAGTTCATCGCCAGCCGTTACGGGGCTCGTTACCTCCCCCCCCACGCCCGCACCTTTGCCCGAACGGTAAAGGGGGCGCAGGAGGCCCACGAAGCCATCCGTCCCACCAAGATACGGCGGGAGCCTTCCCGGCTTAAGCCCCACCTCAGCGACGCCCAGTTCAAGCTCTACCAGCTCATCTGGAAAAGAATGGTAGCCAGCCAGATGTCAGCCGCCACCTTCGCCAACACCACGGTCGATATTCAAGCGCGATGCCCCCACCCCAGAGCCGACTATCTCTTCAGGGCTTCCAGCTCGGTCAACACCTTCAACGGGTTTATGGTGCTTTATATCGAGAGCAAAGACGAAGCCGAAGAAAAAGCGGGGGCTAGCCTGCCCCCCTTGGAGAAAGACGACGAGCTGAAGCTGATAGAGCTCTTCCCCGAACAGCACTTCACCAAGCCCCCGGCGCGCTTTACCGAAGCCACCCTTATCAAGATGCTGGAGCAGTGGGGAATCGGCCGTCCCAGTACCTATGCCCCCATACTCTCCACTATTCAGGAGCGGGAGTACGTAAACAAGAGCGAGGGCAGGTTCCAGCCCACCGAGCTGGGCTTTATCGTCAACGACCTGCTGGCTAAGCACTTCCCCGGCATCGTCGACATTAAATTCACCGCCCAGATGGAGGACGAGCTAGACCAGGTAGCCAACGAAAACAAGGACTGGGTGACGGTGGTCCAGGACTTCTATACCCCCTTCGCCCAGAGCCTGCAGAGCGCCGCCGAGCTTATGGAGAAGGTGAAGCTGGAGGAGGTAACCGACGAAATCTGTCCCCGGTGCGGCAAGCCCATGGTAATCAAATACGGGCGCTACGGGAAATTCATCGCCTGCAGCGGTTACCCCGACTGCAAATACACCAAGTCTTTCCAGGTCAAGGTCGGGGTCAAGTGCCCGAAGTGCGGCGGGGAGATAGTGGAGAAGAAGAGCAAGAAAAAGCGCACCTTTTACGGCTGCAGCAACTACCCCGACTGCAACTTCGCCACCAACCTTAAGCCCATCCCCCAGCCCTGCCCCCGGTGCGGCGGCCTGCTCACCGTCTACCGCAGAAACCTGGCCAGGTGCACCAAGTGCGAGTATAAGGGGAGACTGGCAGAGGTGACCGAAAGCGGAGCCGCTGCGGCTCAAGTGACAGAGACGACCAGGAAAAGCAAAGCCCCCGCGGGAGGGAAGAAAACCACCAAAGAACGGGGGGCAAAGAAGACCACCCGGAAACGGCGTGGAGTTAGGAAGCAGTGAGGGGACAAAGCCTCCGAGGGCGGGCTCGGGTGGGAAATAAAACACCCGAAAACGGGGCGGGGTGAGAAAAAGGACGATAATGCAAGAAATCTTTAACAGATATATCCAGCACCTTGAAGCCGAGCGCAACGTCTCGCCCTATACCGTGCGCAACTACAAGACTGACCTGCTAGACTTCTTCCAATTCTTAAACAAAAAGAAGGTGGCTTCGCTGGAGGCGGTAGATAGAAAAGTCATGCGCGACTACCTCTCCCATCTGGTAGAGCAGGGGATAGTCAAAGCCAGCATTGCCCGCAAGCTATCGGCCATCCGCTCCTTCTACCGCTACCTGGTGCGGGAAAAAATAATCGCCGCCAACCCCATAGAAATGGTCTCCTCGCCCAAGCTGGACAAGCGCTTACCCTCTTTTCTTACCCTGAAGGAGGTGGAAAAACTGCTGAGTGCCCCCGACCCTTCCACACCCCAGGGGCAGCGCGACCGGGCTTTATTAGAGCTGCTATATGCCGCCGGCCTCAGGGTAAGCGAGCTGACCAGCCTGGAGCTGGGGCAAATCAACCTTGACAGCAACGAAATCCGCGTCTGGGGGAAGGGCTCCAAAGAAAGGGTGGTGCTGATGGGGGAGCCAGCCGCCCAGGCACTGCGCAACTACCTTGCCCAGGGCAGGCCCAAGCTCCTCGGAGAAAAGAGAAGCCAAGCCCTCTTCCTCAACCGCTACGGCCAGCGCCTCCCCGAACGGAGGGTGCAATTAATACTGGAGAAATATGCCAAGCAAAGCGGCATCGGCAAGAGGGTCCATCCCCACCTGCTGCGGCACACCTTCGCCACCCACCTGCTTGACGGCGGCGCTGATTTAAGGGTCGTCCAGGAGCTTCTGGGGCATGCCCGCTTATCATCCACCCAGATTTATACCCATGTCACCAAGAGGCAGGCGAGGAAGGTATATCTATCAGCCCACCCCCTGGCCAGGAAAAAGGACGATGAGCCTGAAGATAAAGAATAGACTGCAAAAGCTGCGCCAGGGACTTATTGAAAAGGAGATTGACGGCATCCTGGTCTCCCAGCCGGAGAACCGCTGCTACCTTTCCGATTTTAACGGCACGGCCGGTCTCCTGCTCATTACAGCCAAAGACGCCGTTATAGCCACCGATTTTCGCTACCTGGTCCAGGCCAAGAGACAGGCGGTAGACTACAGGCTCTTTCCCATAACCAATGATATCGGGGAATGGCTCCCCGGACTGCTGGCCGAGCTGGGCATAAAGAGGCTGGGCTTTGAGGCGGCACACCTCACCTTTGCCCGCCACCGCCAGCTATCTGATATACTTAAAAAAGGCGAGTCCCCGCTTAAGCTTGTCCCCATAGAGGGAGTGGTGGAATCGCTGCGGGCGGTAAAAGAGCCCGAGGAAATAGAGCTTATCACCAGAGCCGCCGAGATAAGCGACGCCGCCATGGAATACATCAGGGGGGAAATCCGCCCCGGCACGACGGAAGAGGAAGCCGCCTGGGAGATAGAAAAATTCATGCGGGAGAAGGGCAGCCAGCCCCTTCCCTTTGACGTTATCGCTGCCGCCGGGCCGAATTCCGCCCTGCCCCACGCTCAAGCCTCAGCGCGGGCTATCCAGAGCGGCGAGCCGATAATAATCGATATCGGCGCCAGGATTGGCGGCTACGGCAGCGACCTGAGCCGGACATTCTGTCTGGGCACCGCCGACGATAAGTTCAAAAAGATATACGATACTGTCCTCGGCGCTCAAGCCGCGGCAACGGCTATAATAAAAGAAGGGATGAGCGGCGGCGAGGCTGACCAGCTGGCCAGGGCAGTTATCGAGGAGGCAGGCTACGGCCAGGCCTTCGGCCACGGCCTGGGCCACGGCGTGGGGTTAGCCCCCCACGAACTACCGCGCCTGGGGCCTGGCTCGGCGGACAGGCTGGCTGACGGCATGGTATTTACCATTGAGCCTGGTATTTATATCGAGGGCTGGGGAGGGGTAAGGATTGAGGACTTAGTCACAATGGAAAAAGGGACGTTAAGGCAAATCTCAAAAGCCAAAAAATAAACCCCACTGGAGTGTACTATGATTGGGAGCGGCGAATTAAGAAAAGGGCTTACCATTGAGCTGGCGGAAAAGCTTTATCAGGTCATTGACTACCAACACATCAAGATGGGGCGCGGCAGCGCCCAGGTTAGACTCAAGCTCCGCGATATCCGCAGCGGCCACACCATCGAGCGTACCTTCCAGGCCAGCGAGAAGTTCACCCGGGCACGCCTGGACTACCGCGCCATGCAATACCTCTATAACGACGGCGATGCCTATTACTTCATGGACCAGGAAACCTTTGAGCAGACCCCCCTCACCACCGACCAGCTGGGCGATACCCTCAACTACCTGAAAGAAGGGATGTCGCTGGAGGTATCAAGCTACAAGGGCAAGCTGGTGGGAGTGGAGCTGCCGGTTGCCGTCGAGCTTGAGGTGACCGAGACCGGCCCCGGCTTTAAAGGGGACACCGCCACCGCCGGCAATAAGCCGGCCAAGCTGGAGACCGGCATCACCATTCAGGTCCCCCTGTTTATCAATAACGGGGATGTTATTAAGGTTGATACCCGCACCGGCGAGTATCTGGAAAGGGTTAGTTAGAGATACATTGCTGAAAGCCGACCTTCACATTCACACCAAATATTCCATGGACTGCAATATGCCGTTGGAAAAGATAATAAACCGCTGCCAGGAGCTGGGAATAAACTGCATCGCTGTCTGTGACCACGGCACCGCCGAGGGGGCGCTAAAAATGCGGGAGATGGCGCCATTTAAGATAATCGTGGCCGAGGAAATCTTGACCCCGTACGGCGAAATCATGGGCATGTTCCTTGAAGAGAGCATACCCAGCGGGCTATCGGTGGCGGAGACGCTCTCGCGCATCAGGGCTCAGGGCGGGCTGGTATGCGTACCCCACCCCTTCGATATCTTCCGCCACTCGGCAGTACGTAGCCCGACAATGGAGGAGATAGCCAACCAGATTGACATCGTCGAGGTATTCAACTCAAGAAGTATCCTCGGCTGGAACTCAGCCAAAGCCCGGGCCTTCGCCACGAAGTACGGCATCACCCAGGGCGCCGGCAGCGACGCCCATACCGTCGGGGAGATAGGTCACGCCTACGTCGAGATGCCCGAGTTTGAGGGTAAAAGCGACTTCCTCAAAGCCCTGAAAAAGGGTAAAATCAGAGGGCGCCGCACCAGCCCCTTAATCCACTTCGCTAGCATCTGGGCCAGGCTGAAAAACAAGCTCCATATTTGAATCTTTTCCCGCCCTGAAACAGAGTTTTTGGGGTGTAAAAGCCTTCATAGGGCGGGATTAGGGCGGGACACAAGACCACTGGAAGCGGGGTTGGGTGAGAGAGTTAAAGAGAGGTAAAACCTCTTTTGGGCGGGCTGGGTGGGACGAAAAACTTTAGGAGGGCGAGGGCAATCAATACCTATAAACTGGGCTGGTTTTCCACCGGCAGAGACAAAGCCGCCAGAGACCTGCTCACCGTGGCCCAAAGAAGCATCGCTCTGGGTGAGATTAAGGCTGAGATAGCCTTTGTCTTCTGCAACCGTGAGCCCGGCGAAGCCAGAGAGAGCGACCTTTTCATCAAGCTGGTGGAAAGCTACGGCACGCCGCTAATCTGCTTCTCTTCCTCAAGCTTTAAAGCCCAAAAGGGCGCGCAGTGGCGTATCGGCTATGACCGCGAGGTAATGAAACGGCTGCAGGGCTTTGACGTCGACCTCTGCGTCCTGGCCGGCTATATGCTCATCGTCAGCGAGGAGATGTGCCGGAAATACAACATGATTAACCTCCACCCGGCAGCCCCCGGCGGACCTAAGGGGACCTGGCAGGAGGTAATCTGGCAGCTAATCGATAATCAGGCTCAAGAGACGGGGGTAATGATGCACCTGGTAACCCCTGAGCTGGACGAAGGTCCGCCGGCGACCTACGGCACCTTCCCCATCAGGGGCAGACCATTTGATAAATACTGGGCGGAAATAGCCGGGCGACCAGTAGAAGAGATTAAAAGGAACCAGGGGGAAAATAATCGTCTATTTAAAGCCATCCGCCAGCACGGGCTGGCCAGGGAGTTCCCGCTGATAATCGCCACCCTCAAGGCGTTCAGCCAGGGCAGGGTCAGGATAAAAGCAGGCAAGGTGGTCGATGCTGACGGGAAAGCGATTAAGGGGTATAATCTAAGCGAAGAGATAGACCGGGTGGTGAAAAAGGGTTAAAGGGGCGTTAGCCTCCCCTCCCCTTTTAAATCTTTTCCCGCCCACCGCCCTTGAAGTGGAAGAGAAAGAGTAGAGAGAAGAGGATTAACCCACCGTCCTTATCAAGGAGGGAAGGGGTTGAAAGAGAGTTTTAGAGGCTTTAGCCTGTGAGGGCGGGCTCGGGTGGGAAGAAAGACAAAAGGGGCGGGGTTGGGCGACAGAGCTAAATAATAGAGAAATCAGGTAGAAAAGCAATGGCCAAATTCATCTGTTTTGACCTTGAAGGACCCCTCTCTCCTCAAGATAACGCCTACGAACTGATGAAACTCTTCCCCAACGGCGATAAGATCTTCGAGGTTATCAGCCGCTACGATGACCTGCTGACGCTGGAAGAGAGAAAGGACTATGAGCCGGGGGACACCCTGGCCCTCATCGTGCCCTTTCTTATCCTGCACGATATCTCCGAAGGCGATATCGCTACCCTGGCGGCTAAAGCCGGCCTCACCGGGGGCGTGGCCAAATTTATCTCCTGGCTCCAGTCCAGCAGCTGGAAGGTCTTCTGCATCAGCACCAGCTACGAGCAATACGCCCGGCACATTACCCAGAAACTGGACATCTACCTCCAAAATGTCGCCTGCACCGCTTTTCCTCTGGATAAACTGCGGGCGACCTTAAGCCCGCAAGAGACCAAGTTACTGAAGAAGGCGGAAGAATCTATGCTTAAACTGCACCCGCCTGTCGATGACAAAAGAATCAAGCAGAGCCTGGACAAATTCTTCTGGGAGAGTCTGCCCGCCACCAGCCTGGGCGCCGCCATAAAAGAGGTGAAGCCGGTCGGCGGGCGGCGCAAGGTAGCTGCCCTCAAAAAGTTCGCCGAGAAATACGACCAGCCCCTGTCCAGCTGGGCGGTAATAGGCGATAGCATCACCGATTTCAGAATGCTCCAGGCGGTGGAGAAGGCAGGCGGGCTGGCCATTGCCTTCAACGCCAATGAGTATGCCCTGCCCTATGCCACCATGAGCTTGGCCTCCACCCTCATCAGCGACCTGCAAAGGGTGATGGAGCCCTGGCAGAAGAGCGACCGCCGCTGGCTGGAGAGAGTGGTGAAATATGAAGAGAGACTGGGCGGCAAAGATGAGAGAAACTACTTCCACTGGCTATCGGGCAGAAAAGACTTAGACGATGTTATTGAAATTCACAAGAGGATAAGAAAGCTGGTCAGGGAAGAAGCGGCTAAGCTGGGATAGCATTATAAGGGAGTTAGAGGGACTTCGCCCCACCCCCATAGCCTTTTATATCTTTTCCCACCCGCCACCCTTAAAGGAAGGGCGGGGTGAGAGAGTTCAAGAGAGGTAAAACCTCTTTTGGGCGGGCTGGGTGGGAAGCAAGACATTGGGAGGACGGGGTTTATAAAATGAGCAACATTCAAGTAATCGGGCTGGGGGCGCTGAATATAGACCATATATACAAGGTAGAGCGCATCCTTGACGACGGCGAGGCAGTGGCAGAAGAGGCTAAATCCTTTCCCGGCGGCTCCGCCGCCAATACCATCTACGGCCTGGCCAAACTGGGAATAAGCGCCGGCTTCAGCGGCGTCGTTGGTGACGACGATGAGGGCAAAGTACTGCTCCGGGACTTCAAAGCGGTAGGAGTTGATACCAGCCGCATCAAGACCAAAAAAAGAGCCGGAACCGGCTCGGTACTGTGCCTCAGCGATAGACAGGGCAGGCGCTCCCTCTATGTCCTGCCCGGCGCCAATAACCTGCTCACCCTGGACGACCTGGACTTGGGCTATATAAACCGGGCCGAAATGCTCCACCTTTCCTCTTTTGCCGGCGATAAGCAGTTCAAGCTATTGCTGGAGTTGATAGATAGATTAGACCCGTCGGTCAAACTCAGCTTTGCCCCCGGGGCGCTATACGCCGTCAAGGGGCTGAAAGCCCTGGCGCCGATGCTGCGCCGGAGCCACCTCTTGTTCATTAATGAAGGCGAGATAAGGCAGCTGACCGGCAAAGAGGTTAAGGCGGGGGCGGAAAGCTGCCTGGAGCAAGGCTGCCCTAATATTGTGGTTACCCTGGGCAAAGGGGGCAGTCTGGGCAAAAAAGCCGTCGGCTACATCAGAGACGCCGAGAACGAATATCTAATCGAACCCGTCAGTCGGGACACAATAGCCGAGGTTGATACCACCGGCGCCGGCGATGCCTTTGCCGCCGGCTTTATCTATGGACTATTGAAGGGGAAAGACCTTAGAGAATGCGGCCAGCTTGGTGATATTGTCGCCCGATTCGCCATCAGCCAGACAGGCGCCCGAGAGGGTCTACCCACCCAAAAGCAACTGGCTTTAGCCTACCAGGAGCTCTATAACCAGAAGCTTTAGCTACTTCTTCTCTTTGGGCTTGCTCAGGATTTCATCGACAAGCCCGTATTCTACCGCCTGCTCCGGGCTAAGATAAAAGTCACGGTCGGTATCATGAGTTATCTTTTCCAGCGGTTGACCGGTATGTTTAGCGATAATGCTCCGGATTAGCTCTTGCATGCGCATAATCTCACGGGCGGCAATTTCTACATCGGCCGCCTGTCCCTGGGCGCCGCCAAACGCCTGATGCATATGAATAGTGGCGTTGGGCAGGGCATAACGCTTGCCCTTGGTACCGGCGCAGAGCAGTAACGTCCCCATGCTAGCCGCCATCCCAACGCAGATAGTTGAGACATCGGGGCGTATCAACTGCATGGTGTCATAAATAGCCAGACCGGAGCTGATAACCCCACCTGGGCTCTGAATATACATGCTGATGTCTTTGTCCGGGTCTTCACGCTCCAGATAAAGAAGCTGAGCGATTATAGTATTAGCCACCGGGTCAGTAATCGGCGTGAATAACATAATTATGCGCTCTTTTAACAGTAGAGAGTATATATCCCAAAATCTTTCACCCCGTGGCCCACTCTCAACCACTCCAGGTATTACATTCTTTGGCTGGACATTCATTTCTCTTCTCCTGCTATCTTTATATGGCTTACTATAGATTATAACTCATTCCCCGATTTTTCGCACCCGGCATGGGGTAGTCTTTAAGGCAGGATAGCCGGAAATGGGGTCATGAGGCTCGTTATCGGTCAGGATATTAGCATTAGCCTCAGCCCATCCGTGCGGCAGGCTGAGCACCTGGGGATGAATATCGGGGGTAATCTTAGCCTTTAAGGTGATTTTACCTTTGGGGGACTCCACGATTACCTTATCGCCGTCGGCGATACCCAGTTTCTTAGCCGATTGGGGGTTAATCTCCACCAGCGGTTGAGGCGTAAGCTTCCTCAAGCGGGCGATATCGCGGAACTGGGAGTGGGTAAAGGCGATTATCCTGGTGCCGGTAATCAGGGTGAAGGGATAATCCTTAGATGTCGGCGGCGGCGGGGTAAAGGTGGGCAGGGGGTCATAGCCGTGCTCGGCCAGCGTCGGGGAGAACAGCTCCACCTTCCCCGAGGGGGTATCGAAGCCTTCCTGCTCGTATTTTCGCCGGCGGTCGGGCTGGGCGTATATTATGCCCCCCGGATTTTGAATCAGTTGCTCCAGGGTTACGCCCGACGGCTCAAGCAGGTGAGAGAAAAACTCGTCGGCGCTCTGCCAGGGGAAATAATCGGCGTAGCCCATCTTTCTACCCAGCTCGGCCCACAACTGCCAGTCCTCCAGGCAATCGGGCGGCGGCTCAACCGCCTTCTGGCTCAAGCTTATCAGCGGTACCCCTTTAGAGGCGTAGTCGATGAGTATTCTTCTCTCCGGGAAAGCGACGGCGGGGAGAAAAATATCGGCCAGCTCGGCCGTTTCCGTCAGGAAAAGGTCTGATACCACCAGCAACTCCAGCTGCTCAAAGGCCTGGCGAACCTTAGCGCTATCGGGCCAGGTCAAGGCCGGATTGCAGGCCTGAACGATGAGGGCTTTAACCGGATAGGGTTGGCCGCTAATTATAGCCTCGGCTACGGGCATAGCCGAGGTCTCGCTGACAAACTTGTTAAATATAGGATACCGGGCGCCGATAACCTCGTCAAGGGCGACTATCCCCTTCACCCTGAGGCTGGCCTGCTTCAAGGGGAAGTCGTAGGTATCGCCTCCGGTTACATCGAGGTTGCCGGTGACGGCAATCAGCAGGGAAATAGCCCGGCTGGTCTGCACGCCGTTAACGCAGTGGTCTAGGGAAACACCCTGGGTGACAGCCGCCGGCTTGCTGGCGGCATACATCCGGGCGAACTCTTTGATTTTATCGGCGGGGACCCAGGTAATCTCGGCCACCGTTTCCGGGCTGTATTTCTTGACGTGCTCGGCCAGCTTATCAAAACCAGAGGTCCAGCGCTCGACGAAAGCCTTATCATATAGTTCTTCGGTGATAATCACATTGAGCAGGCCCAGCGCCAGGGCGCAGTCAGTCCCCGGCCTGACCTGGATATGGAGGTCGGCCCTCTTCGCCAGCGGGGTCGCTCTGGGGTCAACCACGATTAGCTTAGACCCCCGCTTCTGAGCCGAGACGATATTGGCCTGCTCGCCTATCTTGGACTGCTGAGGGTTGCGCCCCCAGACCACTATGCAACCGGGATTCTGGTAGCTGGGGGTCAAGGGGAACATCCGCCGGCTTATAGACAGCCCGTGCCCTATCCCCTTGGCGGCGAAACAAAGCGAAGAGCCCGAAGTATAGTTGGGCGTTCCGTAGAGGCTGCAGAACCTGATGGCTATCCTGGGCACCTCGGTGCCTACCAGGGGCTCGCCCAGATGCACCACCAGCGCCTTAGCCCCGTAGCGCTCTTTTATCGCCGAGAGCTTATCGGCGATAACGTCAAGGGCTTCCTCCCAGGAGACTTCCTGCCATGCCCCCTTTACCTTGCGCAGGGGATGGGTAAGCCGCTTCGGCGAATATATCCAGTCCGGTATTGCCCGCGCCTTGACGCAGAGCTTGTTGACGGGGTGCTCCTTCATGGCGCTGACCTTGACCAGCCGCCCCCCCTCCACATGGGCGTCTATTCCACAGCAGCTCAGACAGAGGCGACAGACGCCCTTAACCACCCGTCTATTTTTTCTTGCCGGCACCCTTGGCACCTCCGGCTATCTCCACCAGCTGCTGTATAGCCTTTCGGGTGGTCAAAATTTGCTCAACCGAGAGACGGGCCTGGGAAGCATCAAGGCGCTTGCGCATCTCGTCCTTATCACCGCCGGCACTCTGCACGATGCTTTCCAGCTCGGCATTTATCTCGGCATCGGTGATCTTTATCTTTGCCTCTTCGGCAAACTGCCCCAGCACCAGGGAACGGCTAACCCTCTTGGTGGCTAAAGAACGCAACTCTTCCCGTATCTCCTTCTCCGTCTTGCCGACCCGGCTCAAGTATTCTTCCATGCCGCCGCCGCCCGCCTGCAGCCACCTCGTCTGCTGCTCCAGGAGACGCTCAACCTCAGCGTCAACCAAGACCGGCGGGAAGGCTACCTGGCTTAAGTCGACCACGGCGTCAATCACCTTTTCTTCAAATTCCTCTTTCGCCTTCTGCTCGGCCCTGATAAGCAGGTTGGCGGAGAGCTGTTTGCGCAGTGAAGCCACTGTCTTCAGCTCCGGGTTAACCGCCTGGACAAACTCTTTGTTCAGCTCCGGCAAACGCTGCTGCTTTATTTCGGCAACCTTCACCTTGAACCGCGCCTCCTTGCCCGCCACCTCAGCCCGGGGATAATCCTGGGGGAGCTGGAGCTTGAACTCCTTGTCCTCACCACCCTTCATTCCCACCAGCTCTTCGGCAAAGCCGGGCACGGGCACGGGCTGGTCTTTAAGCAACTGATACTGGACACCCTGCTGACTTACCAGCGGCTTTTCCTCTACATAGCCTTCCACATCCATGGTCACCAGGTCATCAAAGTCAGCGGCGCGTTCCACCGGCTCCCAGGTGCCGTGCTGGCGGCGTAACTGCTCTATTACCGCCTCAACCTCTTCGTTTTTTACTGTTGCCGGCTCCGCTTTGAGTTTAAGGCTGTGATAATCGCCGAGGGTAATAGTGGGCTTTAGCGGCACCGTCGCCTTGAAGACCACCGGCTCGGTCTGAGTTACTTCAATAGAAGGGCTGGCGACAGCCTCAATCCCCTCGTCTTTGAGCGCCTTCTCATAGACCTGGGGCAGGAGCTCATTCAGGGCGTCCTCAAGGAGGCGGTCTTTACCCAGATGGCGTTCCAGCACCGCCCGCGGCGCCTTACCTTTGCGGAAGCCGGGGATATTGGCCCTCTTGGCCAGCCGTTTATAGGACTGCTCCAGGGCCTCCTCTACCTCGGTCGGCTCAAGCTCAATAGTAAGAAAGACCTGGCAGTTCTCTTCTTTTTCTCTAGTTACCTTCATCTTTCCTCTCTCAAACGCAGGTGTAATTCAGCCAACTGCTCTTCGCTGACCGGTGAAGGGGCATCGAAGGTCAAATCAGCCGCGCTCTGGTTCTTGGGGAAGGCGATAACCTCCCTGATGGTCTCTTCTCCCGCCAGCAGCATGACAACGCGGTCAATGCCCGCAGCGATACCGCCGTGGGGAGGGGCGCCGTAGTCAAAAGCCTTCAAAAGGTGCCCGAAGCGCTCCTCGACCTGCTCGTCGCTATAGCCCAAAAGCTTAAAAAGCTTCTTCTGTAGCCCGCTGGTGTGAACCCTGATGCTGCCGCCGGCAATTTCATAGCCGTTGCATACCAAGTCGTAGTGCCTGCCCCGCACCTTCCCCGGAGCGCTGTCCAGCAGGGGTATGTCCTCATCCCGGGGCGAGGTAAAGGGGTGGTGCATCGGCTCCCACAGCCCGCTCTCTTCATTCTTACTCAGCAGGGGAAAATCGATGATAAAGCTAAAGGCAAAGGTGTTGGCGTCGGCTAATCCGAGCCGCTTGGCCATCTCCTGGCGCAGTTCACTTAAACTCATATCAACCAGCCCGGGTTTGCCGGCGACGATAAGCAGCAGGTCTCCCTTCTCCGCCCCCAGACGCTGCCCCATCTGCTTAATCTGGTCTATGGTGAAGAACTTGGCGGCAACCGACTTTACCTCTTCAATGATCAGGGCGTCCAGCTTGCCGCCAGCAGCGCCCAGGGCTATGGTCACCAGGCCCCCGGCGCCCAGGCTCTGCACCAGCTTGTTCAGCTCATCAAGCTGGCGGCGGCTATAACCGCCGCAGCCGGGGGCGCAGATGCCCCTAACTTTGCCCCCCTCAGTGATGGCCGAGCGAAAGATAGAGAACTCGGTCTGAGCGGCGATGTCGGTTAAATCTTTTAGCTCCAGTCCGAACCTCAGGTCGGGCTTATCGATGCCGTAACGCTCCATGGCTTCAGCGTAGCTAAGGCGGGAGAAAGGCTTTATTATCTTGCTTTCAGGTCTAACCGTCTCCACCATAGCCGTGAAAAGCTCCTCCATCAAACGGAGGATGTCTTCTTCTTCGACAAAGCTCATCTCCAGGTCGAGCTGGGTGAACTCGGGCTGGCGGTCAGCCCGAGTGTCTTCGTCGCGGAAGCAGCGGGCAATCTGAAAATACTTCTCCACTCCAGCCACCATCAAAAGCTGTTTTAACTGCTGCGGCGACTGAGGCAGGGCATAGAATTTCCCGGCATGGACTCGGCTGGGCACCAGATAATCACGGGCCCCCTCCGGGGTGCTCTTAATCAGGATTGGCGTCTCCACCTCGATAAAGCCCTTATCGTCCAGAAAATCACGGATAAACTTCACCACGCGGTGGCGAAGGAGCAGGTTCTTTCTCATCCGCGCCCGGCGCAGGTCGAGGTAACGATACTTGAGGCGCAGGCTCTCTTCCAACTCGACCTCTTCGTTGATATAAAAGGGCGGCGTCTTGGACGGGTTCAGTATCTCGGCGCTGTGGACAATGACCTCGATATCACCGGTGGGCAGTTTGGGGTTCTCGGTACCCTTAGGGCGGAGGGCAACCTCACCGCTGACCTTGATTACGTATTCGCTGCGCATCCGGCTGGCTATCTTGTGGCAATCGGGCGACGAGTCCGGATTGAAGACCACCTGGACCAAGCCCTCTCTATCCCGCAGGTCGATGAATATCAGCCCGCCGTGGTCGCGGCGGCGGTCTACCCAGCCGGCCAGGGTCACCTCGGCGCCGACATTCTTTTTGCCCAGCTGGCCACAGCTATGAGTTTTAAGCAAATTTGTCTCCTAAACGCAGATTATAGCTGATTATAGCCTATAAGGGTGGGGGCTTCAACTTGGGGGGGTAAAGTTTGCCCCCTTCCCCCGCTTCCCGTGGGCTTTTTTCCCACCCTGACCCACCCTCATAAGCTCCGCTTCTAAGACTTTCTTTCCCCTCCCCCCACCACGATGGTATCCCCTTCTCCCCCCACCAAAAGAGAAAGACTAGCCGCCAGCCCCCGTAGGGCGGGTTGGGATGGGACGAAAGACCCGCTCTAAAATGGTGGGGATAAAGGGGCAAATATGGAGAGTTTAAGAGGGGTGCTAACCCCTTTTGGGCGGGTGGGTGGGTAATAAGGCTGATATTTGACAACAACCCATATATACTATACAATGCCACTAATCCCAAATTACGGCATGAGGAGGAAAACATAGTGCCGAACTGGAAGGGACAGCTTAGCTTCAATAGGGGGGCTTCTCCAGTGATGATGCCCTGGGCTTGGCGTGCCGCCAGTTCGGGGACAATGCCCGCCTGATTTCCCCAAACTGACCAGAGAGCTTAAACCAAGCCCAAGAAGGCTCTGACCTCTTGGGTTTTTTGTTTTTAGCACGCTTTAAGTTGACAGTACAGAGTATAAATACTACTATCATAGGAGGTTAAAACATGACTAAAACCATTGACGAGATAAACGAAAAGATAAGCCAGGGCAAGGCGGTAGTAGTCACTGCCGAGGAGATAATAGAGCTTGCCCGGGATAAGGGCATAAAGAAGGCGGCCCAGGAAGTGGACGTGGTTACCACCGGCACCTTCGGCCCAATGTGTTCCTCCGGCGCCTACTTTAATATCGGGCACGCCAATCCCCGAATAAAGCTCGGCGGCGGGCGCGCCTACCTCAACGATGTCCCGGCTTACGCCGGACTGGCGGCGGCAGACCTCTTTATCGGCGCCAATGCCCTCCCCGACGACGACCCCAGAAACAAGGTCTTCCCCGGCGAATTCAACTACGGGGGCGGGCATGTCATTGAGGAGCTGGTCGCCGGAAAGGATGTCAGGCTGGAGGCAACCGCCTACGGCACCGATTGCTACCCCAGGAAAAAACTGGAGACCTGGATTAATATAAAAGACCTCAATGAGGCGGTGCTGTTTAACATCAGGAATGCCTACCAGAACTACGATGTGGCCGCCAATAACTCGGACAAGACAATCTATACCTATCTGGGGGTGCTGAGGGCAAAGCTGGGCAATATAAACTACTGCAGCGCCGGTCAGCTCTCCCCCCTGCTTAACGACCCCTATTATAAGACCATCGGCATCGGCACTAAAGTCTTCCTGGGGGGCGGCATCGGCTTTGTCGCCTGGCACGGCACCCAGCACAACCCCGACGTGCCTCGCACCGAAAAGGGCGTCCCCAAGCGGGGGGCGGGGGCCCTCTGCCTTATCGGCGATTTAAAGCAGATGAGCCCCAGGTGGCTGGTGGGGACCAGTTTGCTGGGCTACGGCTGCAACCTGACCGTAGGCGTCGGCGTAGCCATCCCCATACTCTCGGAGGAAATCTTGGGCTACACCACGGTAAGCGACGCCGAGATTTTCGCCGCCGTTATTGATTACTCTGACGCCTATCCTAACCTGAAACCGGATATCCTGGGCGAAGTAAGCTACGCCCAGCTGAAGACGGGGAAGATAAAGCTCAAGGGCAAGGAGGTGCCCACCGCTTCCCTGTCCAGCTACCCGAGGGCGCTGGAGATTGCCAACACGCTCAAAGAGTGGATAAAAAAGGGGAAATTCCAGCTAACTAAGCCGGTGGCGCCCCTGCCCGGGGTGGAATCGGGCTATGCCTTTAAGCCACTTAAAGAACGGCCTATAGAATAGCCAGGATAAGGAGATAAAAATGGCTGTTTCCAAGAGAATAGTCCTGCACTTTCCCAAGCGGCTGGTCGACCGTCCCATAGTAGCCCGGCTGATTAAGGACTACGACCTTGAATTCAATATCTTAAAAGCCCTGGTCACCCCCGAAGAGGAAGGGCTGCTGGTATTGGAACTCAGCGGGGAACAGGAAGCCTACGATAAGGGCATCAGGTATCTGGCTGAGACCGGGGTGAAAATACAATCGCTCAGCCAGGATGTTCTCCGCAACGAGGAGAGGTGCACCCACTGCGGTGCCTGTATCACCATGTGCCCCTCCGGCGCCTTTGAGCTTGACCCCGTAACCAGGCGGGTCAACTTTTATAATGAAAAATGCGTGGCTTGCGGACTGTGTATCAAGGCCTGCCCGCCGCGAGCTATGGAGGTGCACTTCTAGCCCATGTATCAGCCGAGAAGCTATCGCCACTGGGTAAAAGATAAAGACCTGGTCTCCTTCAAGGTAGCCGTCAAGGAGACCGATTTATACATCCGCGCCCACTCCAACCTGAAGCGGAAAGCCCTCAAGCTGGTGCTGAAGTACCGTGAGCTGCTGGAAGGCTACATTGAACGGCACCCGTCGTTTCTCAACTCCCTGGAGCCGCTAGCCGCCGAAGACGACGCCCCGCAAATCGTCACCGAGATGGCCGAAGCAGCCAGGAAGGTGGGAGTTGGGCCTATGGCTTCGGTGGCCGGGGCTATAGCCGAGTTTGTCGGCGTTCAGCTCCTTGACTCCTCCCCGGAGGTTATCGTAGAAAACGGGGGCGATATCTACCTGAAGAGCCGGGAGGACAGGCTGATAGGCATTTATGCCGGCAAATCGCCCCTAACCGGCAAGCTCGGGCTGGAAATCAGGGGGCGGGACACGCCGATGGGCATCTGCACCTCTTCGGGAACGGTGGGGCATTCCTTAAGCTACGGCCAGGCCGATGCCGTGATTGCGCTTTCTAAGTCAGCCGTTCTGGCCGATGCCGCTGCTACCGCCATCGCCAACCTGATTAACCGACCCGAAGATATAGCCAGCGGGATTGAATTCGCCCGGGGCATTGAGGATTTAAGTGGCGTGGTAATCATTCAGGGTGATAAAATGGGGCTGTGGGGTGAGGTAAAAATCCGCCAAACCCCCGCTAAAACAGCCGATGAAGAATACGCTTTAAACCAGGGAAAGGGCAGGTGATGACAGCCCAATGGGCATTCTGAAACAGCCGCCAAAAACCAGGTGGCAAAAGATATTAATAATCATAGTCCCCTGCATATTGCTGGGGCTGATGCTATTAGTAGCAGGTATTGGTAAGCTACCGGGTCTAGATAAATTCGGCGCCTTTCCGGGACAGACCGAATTTATTTCCGACCTCTTCGGCCCTTTCTGGACAACTACCGTAGCCTTTTTCATCACCGATATTCTCCCCTGGATCGAAGTGATACTGGGGATAGCCCTGCTCCTCGGCATCTTCCCCAGAATCGCCGCCATCCTGAGCCTGCCGCTTCTTGCCGGATTTATGGCCAACAATATCTGGGCGATAAGCCACGGCAGGGAATTCGGTAGCTGCGGCTGTTGGGGGATATTCGAAAGCCTTTTTGGCAACACTACCCCGGTACAAGCCCTGTCCCTGGATATTGTGCTTCTTTTCTTCGCCGTAATAATAATACTATTCAACCCGTTCGGCTTTCTAACCTTTCGATGGTGGTTTAGCAAAGAGAAGAAAGGGGAAAAGAGATGAGGAAGCCTGTTTCCACTCAGCTAAAGCGGCTGGGCGGCTTAATCGTCCTGGTTATCATCGTCATTCTTATCGGCGGCTCTTGTGTGCTGGACAATCACTCACCAGACCAGCTGCCGGTTATCAATAGCTTGACTACGGACTGCCCCAGGGTAAGACCAGGCCATACCGCTACCATCACCTGTGATGCCTCCGACCCGGAGGGGGATGAGCTGAGCTATATCTGGTTGGTCAACGCTGGGGACTTAACCGGAGAAGGTGATACCGTTACCTGGGTTGCGCCTAGCGACTACGGAACCTATACTATTACCGTTACCGTGACCAACGACAGAGGTGGCCAAGCCAGCCAAAGCATAGATATTATTGTCTGCAGCTGCGGTAGCGCTTGCTGAATGCAGCGCAAGGAGGTAGAAATGGCCAAAAGACGGGTAATGCTTACCTACGCCCCGGAGGTAAGCTCGGAGCCGATTATTTACACCCTGGGTCAGCAGTTCAACCTGGCGACCAATATCCACCGGGCTGACGCCACCGAGGATAAAGGCTGGATAGAGCTGGAGCTGGTGGGGGAAGCCAAGGATATTGAAGCCGGAATTGCCTGGGCTATCTCCAGAGGGGTGAGGGTTGACCCGGTCGGCTAGGACATAGCCAGCGTTTAATCAGCTACCCAGGTTTCTTTTCTCCAGCCACTTCCGCTTCTGGCTGAGCCGCACCCGCTCATCGGTGGAGCGGTAGCCAGCCAGAAATTTATCCTTAAAAGAAGGGAAGGTGCCATCAAGAATGGCGCCTCTTATTTTAGCCATTAACTGGCTTATAAAGCTCAGGTTGTGAATAGTGGCCAGCCTGTAGGCTAACAGCTCTCCGCAGTTGAAGAGGTGGTGGAGATAAGCCGCCGAGAAATTACGACAGGTATAGCAGTCGCAGTCGGCAACAACGGGCTGTTCCATTCGGCTATAAACAGCATTACTTATGTTACGCCTCCCCTGCCAGGTAAAGAGGGCGCCGTTTCGGGCGACGCGGGTGGGCAGGGCGCTGTCAAAGATATCACACCCCCTGGCTACCGCCTCGACGATGTCCTCGGGAGAGCCTACCCCCATAAGATAGCGCGGCTTATCCTCCGGCAAAAAAGCCACCGTCTCTTCAACCATGGACAGGGTTACCTCTTTGGGCTCGCCGATGCTCAAGCCGCCGATAGCGTAACCAGAGAAGTCCAATGAAGCCAGGTACTCCGCCGATTGCCGCCGAAGCTCGGGGATGACGCCGCCCTGCACGATAGCGTATAGCGCCTGGTCGTGGCGCTTTTGAGCCTTCCGGCACCGTTCCGCCCACTTATGCGTCCTCTCCGTTGCCCTTTTCACCTTCTCCGGGCTGTCGTCGTGTGCCGGGCACTCGTCCAGGGCCATGATAATGTCGGCGCCGAGGGCTTCCTGATGGCGGATAACCAGCTCCGGGCTAAGGTGATGCTGGCTGCCATCGATGTGGGAGCGAAAGTTAACTCCTTCATCGCTCACCCGCCTCAAGGGGGCCAGGCTGAATACCTGATAGCCGCCGCTGTCGGTGAGAATAGCCCCTTCCCAACTCATGAACTTATGTAAACCGCCCGCCTTCTTGATGACGCTGATGCCCGGTCTTAAGTAAAGATGATAGGTGTTAGCCAACACCATATTCATGCCCAGGGCTTTGACCTCCTCCGGGGTCAGCGTCTTGACCGCTCCCTGACTGCCCACGGGCAGAAAGACCGGCGTGGCTACCGCCCCGTGCCGAGTCGTAAGCTCTCCGGCGCGGGCCTGGCTCCGGGGACAGGTCTTTATTAGACGAAAGCTAGACACTACTCTATCAAATGCTCGGCGATAATATTGCGCTGTATCTCGGAGACGCCGACATAGACTTCGGTCATCTTGGCATCGCGGTAAAGCCGTTCTACCTCCATAGTCTTCATGGTGCCGTATGAGCCGCCGACCTGCATGGCCATACGGGTGACCTCGACCGCTACCTGCGAAGCGAAGAGCTTGGCTACCGATGACTCGTACTTGATACCCAGCCCCTGGTCACGCAAGAAAGCGGTTCGGTATACCAGCCACCTTCCCGCCTCTATGCGGCTGGCCATCTCCGCCAGGTGCCATTGAATAGCCGGCATCTTAGAAATCGGTTTCCCCGAAGCCCTCCGCTGTTTGGCATAATCAAGGGAAAACTCCAGCGCCGCCTGGGCGACGGCTATCCCCTCCACCGCCACCCCCAACCGCCCCAGAGATACAGCCTCAAGCAGGATTTCAAAGCCCTGCCCTTCCTTGCCAATCAGGTTCTGCCAGGGAACATAGACCTCGTCGAGATAGACCACCGAGGTGCCCAGCCCCCTTAGCCCCATGGTTTGGCAGGGCTCGCGGACATTATAGCCGTCAGAGGAGGTATCGACGATAAAGGCGTTCAACCCCTTTCCTTCCCCCCTGGCGAAGACCAGGAGCAAGTCAGCCGCCGGCGCCAGAGCCACGAACTGCTTCTGCCCACTGATGACATAGCCGTCACCGCTTTTCTTTGACGCGGCGGTGATGTCTTTAGGGTCGGAGCCGGTCTCGGCTTCGGTAAAGGCGATTCCGCCCAGTAGCTCACCCCTAGCCAGGGGAGACAGGAAAGCCTGTTTTTGCTGCTCGGTGCCGAAGCGGAAGAGCGCCTCCTGGGGCACGGTATTTATGGCCATAATGGCGCCGACCGTCATCGATGCCTGGCAGAGCTGTTCCAGCACCAGCGCATAGCCCAGATAACCAGCCCCACTTCCCCCACACTGGGCGGGATAGGGTAAACCCTGGTATCCCCTTTTGCCTATCTCCTTAGCCAAGGCCGAGGGAAACTGCCCGCTGGAGTCAATCTCAGCCGCCAGCGGCCTGACCGACTTGACGGCAAAATCCTTTGCCATCTGCTGCAACATTTTTTCCTGTTCGCTAAAGCTAAAGTCCATATTATGTCAACTCTGGCTCGTGTTTTTCATCAAGGTAGCCCTGCAGGATGATAGCCGCCGCCTGAGCATCGTACCTGGTTTTTTCCCCCTTCTTTTTGCCACCAGCCGCCCGCTTCAGGCGCTCAGCCATTACCGTGGTCAGGCGCTCATCCCGGTACTCCAGGGGAACTTCGGTATGCTCACCCAGCTTCCGGGTAAAATCCTTGACCTTCTCCGCCTGCTGGCCCAGACTGCCGTCCATGGAAAGCGGCAGCCCGACAACGACCTGCCCTACCTGCTGCTGGCGGATAATCTCGGTAATAGCCTCTATATCAAAGCGCTCGTTGCGGCGGTTGATAACAGCCAGGGGGCTGGCCAGTATGCCTTCGGGGTCGCTTAAGGCCACCCCAATCCTCCTGTCCCCGATATCAAGCCCCAGGCTACGCATTATACTAAGCTCTTTACCAGCTTGAGGGCTTCGTCCAGCTTTTTCTTGTCCTTACCCCCCGCCTGGGCCAGGCCCGGCTTGCCCCCACCGCCGCCGCCAGTCACCCCGGCAACCTGCTTGACTATCTTGCCGGCATCGTAGCCCTTCTTGACCAGATCCGGAGTTACCGCCGCCAGAAAAGCCGGTTTATCCTCATAGACGGTGCCCAGAACGACGATAGCGCTCTTGAGCCTATCGCGGAGCAAATCGCTCATCTCCCGCAAAATCTCCATACGGGAAGAAGGAATTTTAGCCACCAGAAGCTTTATCCCCTTAACTACTTCCACCTGACTTAGTAGAGACTCAGCCTCTTTCCTAGCCAACTCCCTCTCCAGGGCTTGTCTTTGTTTTCTCTCTCGCTCCAGCTCACCAGCCAGGCTGGATGCCTTCTGCTGTAAATCAGATAAGCGCCCCTCAGAATACTTCTCCACCCCCCGGCCGGTAACAGCCTCGATGCGCCTTAAGCCCGCGCCGATACTGCCCTCGGAGATAATTTGAAATAAGCCGATTTCACCGGTGGCGGAGACATGGGTGCCGCCGCAAAGCTCGGCGCTGATAAACGGCTCCCCGATTTTCAACACCCTGACCACGTCCCCGTATTTTTCGTCGAATAAAGCGATGGCGCCCGCCGCAATAGCCTCCTTATAGGCCAGGTTTTCGTCATAGACCCTGAGGTTCTGGCGAATCTTCTCGTTGACGATGCCGTTCACCTCGGCTATCTGCTCTTTGGTCAAAGCTTTAAGGTGAGAGAAGTCAAACCTGAGGCGGTCGGGGGTGACCAGAGACCCTCTTTGCTGGACATGCTCCCCCAACACCTGGCGCAGTGCCATCTGGAGGAGGTGGGTGGCGGTATGATTGCGGGCAATATCCAGCCGCCGCTCTTCATCAACTATTGCCTCAACCTCATCCCCCACCGCTAAACTGCCTTGGGTAACATACCCCTGGTGGATAATAACATACCTCTGGTGGGTAATAATGTCTGGTGGAACTCCAATAGTATTGGTTACTAGAAACCGTCCTGTAGGACCTCGTATTTCGCCGGTATCACCCACCTGCCCCCCCATCTCCCCATAGAAAGGAGTGGATTCTAAAATCAGGCTTGCCTTCTCTCTCTCTAGTATCATCTCTACAATATTATTACTAACGAAGAGGCTAAAAATACTCGTTTTATGTCTGAGGTTATGATAACCAACAAAACTGGCTTTCGTAGGTATTTTAAGCACCCCCACAATTTCTACCACACCACCTTTGCTCACCTTCACTTTGTAGCCCTTCCGAGCTTGCTCTCGCTGTTTCTCCATCTCCTTTTCAAAGCCCTTTAAGTCCACAGAGAAGCCGCGGTCGGCGGCAATTTCAGCGGTCAGCTCTACGGGGAAGCCGTAGGTGTCATAGAGCTTAAAAGCGTCTGCTCCCAATATCTCCTTTTTGCCCTTGGCTTTGGCCATAATCCCGTCCAAAAGCTCCAGGCCAGTGCTCAAAGTCTCAGCAAACCTGGCTTCCTCACTCTCAACCACCTCCAGGATAAACTTCTGCCTCTGCTTCAGCTCAGGGTATATATGCCCCATCTGCTTTATGGTAGCCTCGGCCATCCGGGCGATAAACGGCTTGTCCAGGCCCAGTCTTCGGCCGAAGAGGGAGGTACGGCGTAGTACCCGCCTCAGCACATAGCCCTGCCTCTCGTTGCTGGGGAGCACGCCATCGGCGATGAGAAAGGCGATGCCCCGGCTGTGCTCAACGACCACCCGCATGGCGTTATCGGCTTTATCATCCTTGCCGTATTTACTGCCGGCTAAACCGGATATCTTCTGCATCAGTGGAACAAAGAGGTCAGTCTCATAGACCGATAGTTTATTATTGACCGCGGCTACCGTCCTCTCCAGCCCCATGCCGGTATCGATATTGGGCTTGGGCAGCGGAGTGCGCTTGCCCTTCGTGTCCTGGTTGTACTGGGTGAAGACCAGGTTCCAGATTTCGGAAAAGCGCCCGCAGTCGCAGTTGGGACGGCAGGAAGGCTTGCCGCAGCCGACCTCTTCGCCAAAGTCATAGTGGATTTCACTGCAGGGCCCGCAGGGTCCGGAATCGCCGGCCGGCCCCCAGAAGTTGTCCTCCTCGCCAAACCTCAAGATTCTCTCCTCGGGGACGCCTACCTCACGCCAGTAGCCGAAGGACTCATCGTCGTCAAGGAAGATGGTTACCCACAGGCGCTCTGGCGAGAGCTTCAGGCGCCGGGTAACAAACTCCCAGGCCCAGGCAATGGCCTCTTTTTTGAAATAGTCGCCGACGCTGAAGTTGCCCAGCATCTCAAAGAAGGTGAGGTGGCCGGCATCGCCCACCGACTCAATATCGGTGGTGCGGAAGCACTTCTGGCAGGACGCCAGGCGGGGGCTGGGCGGGACTTCTTCTCCTAGAAAGTAAGGCTTGAAGGGAACCATGCCGGCGCTGGTAAGCAGCAGAGTGGGGTCGCTGCGGGGTATCAAAGAGGAGCTGGCAATAATTTGGTGGCCTTTTTCCTCAAAGAAGCCCAAAAAGGCGGCTCGGACCTGGTCGCTGGTCATCATTACCTACGATTTTAGTTTAAGCCGCGCTAGCTGTCAATGAAAGGAAATTCTCTACTTAGCTTAAGGGCACAGCTCAGCGATGAGCAGATTGAGCGCCAGCCCGCCCTCGAATTTGCCGGTCTTAATAGAGAGGTCGGCCTCCAGAAGTTTATGGTAAACTGCTTTGAGCCGTTCCAGGGGATACCTCTGCGCCTGCTCCAGCGTCTTGCGCAGGGGAAAGGGAGCCAAGCCCAGCTTGCTCTGAATCTCCACATCGGGTTTCCTCTGGCGCCTCAGCTCCTTAGCCTGAACGATGAGCCGAACCTGCCGCGAAAGCATCGCCAGAAGATAGGCCGAGGAAGCCCCCCGGTCTAACAACTGCTCCAGTAAAAGCTCGGCAACCCCGACCTTAAAGTCAAGGATGGCATCAACCATGGCGAAAACATTAGCCTCCTGAGCCGAACTGACCACCGCCTTGATATCCTCTTCCTCAACACGCCGTCCGGCGGCAAACAGGGCCAGCTTGTTTATCTCGCCGCTCATAGTCCAGAGGTTGCCCCCCACCAGTTTAGCCAGCAAGTCCACCGCCTGGGGGGATATGGTGGCGCCCTGCTCGGCCGCCTCTCGCTTAATCCACTGGCGCAGCCTGTCCTCCCTCAGCATGGGGAAAGTCCTCACCTGCGCCTTGGCGGAAAGCTGTTTGAGCAGGGGGTTAGTGCCCTTTATCCTGCCGTCGGTCAGCACCAGAACCGTGCTCTCGGGTACGCTGGTCAAGTAAGCGGCCAGCGCCCTGTAGTCCCCTTCGGCTTCATTCTGTGGCGGCGTTTTTTTCTGCCGGCGGGCTCTGCCCCTGGCTTCAAAGCGCCCCAGAAGCCCCTGGATAATAACCAGGCGTTTCTCGGCCAGAAAGGGCGCCGTCTCGCAGACGCCCTTTAGCTGGTCTAAGGTCAGTTGCTGGCCATCGAAGGTAGCGGTATTAGTCGCCAGGAGGGCCCGGTCGCCCAGGCCCTGTTTTATTTCCTCAAGCGACCCGTTTAAGGAGAAATCGTCCTCGCCCCATAGTATATACAGCAAAGCGCGCCCCTGACCTTTATCGGTCTTACCATTTTATCACACCGGGGCCTAAATAATCTCTATTGAATAATGACGGCACTAATAGTAAAATAGGGGCAGACTATAACGTCTATCCGGATGGCGACGCCGGAACCTTGAGAGGAGAGTTAAATGAACGAACGCCCCGAAGAGTTAAAGAAGCTATCAGCTATCGCCACCGACCTGGGATTTTCCGCTGATTTGAGGATTAAAGCTATTGAGCAGTTGGGCAATGTCCGCTCCCAAGAAGCCCTCCTTACCGTGCTCGACCTGGCGGCCAACGACCAGTTGACCGTTAAGGAAAGGGAGCTCGCCCTCAAGCAAGCCCAGAAAATAATAAAGTCAATCGCCGAATAGCCTGGCTTTAAGATTAAAGCAAGCGGGTTAGGTCAATGAGCATTGACATCGGCATCATTGGACTGCCGCAGAGCGGCAAGACCACCATCTTCAACGCTTTAACCGGAGGCAAAGCCGATACCAAAAGTCCGACCCCTCATATCGGCATAGCCAAGGTGCCGGAGCCGCGCCTGGAGACGCTGGCCGATATGCTCCATCCCAAGAAGGTAGTCCCCGCCGAGGTGAGATATATCGATATCGGGGCTTCGGCCAAAGGGGGAGAGGGAGACCGGGCGATAAGCGGCCCCATGCTGAGCCAGCTCAGCGATACCGAAGCCCTCATCAACGTTGTCCGCACCTTCCCCGATGAAAGCATACCCCACATTGATGGCAGTCTCGACGCTGAAAGGGACATCGCCACCGTCAACCTGGAGCTCGCCTTCTACGACCTGGGCATTATCAGCCGCAGGCTGGAGAGAATAGACACATCTTTAAAGGGGGCCAAGCCGGCTGAGCGACAGAGCCTGCTCCGGGAGCAGGAATTGCTCGCCAGGCTCAAGGCTGGGCTGGAAAAAGAGACGCCCATCAGGGAGTTGCCCCTGACCGCCGACCAGACCAAAATAATGGCCAACTACCAGTTCCTCACCGCCAAGCCCCTGCTGATTCTGGTCAACATCGGCGAGAAACAGCTCGCCCAGGCAGGGTCTCTAGAAGCGGACTTTAACTCCCGCTACCGTCGGGCGAAGTCGGCCGTTATGACCCTCTGCGGCGAGCTGGAGATGGAGCTGACCCAGCTGGACGATGAGGCGGCGAAAAGCTTCCGCGCCGAGTTCGGCATCACCGAGTCCGGGCTTGACCGCATTATCCAGCTATCCTACGAACTGCTGGGCCTGGTAACTTTCTTCACCACCGCCTCAGACGAGGTCAAAGCCTGGTCTATCGCCCAGGACGCCAGCGCCCTCAAAGCGGCCGGCAAAATCCACTCCGACATGGAAAGGGGCTTCATTCGGGCAGAGGTAATCAGCTACCCAGACCTGGTTAAGTGCGGCAGTCTGGCCGAGGCCCACAAGAAAGGTCTCCTACGGCTGGAGGGCAAGAGTTACCCCGTCCAGGACGGGGATGTAATCACCTTCCTGTTCAATGTCTAGAGGTACTGCGCCACCTCGGTAAGGCTGCGGATGCGGGGGCAATCGGTGATATCCTCGTTGAAGCCCCTGCGGTCCAAGAGAATCCCCAGCATGCCGGCATCGTTAGCCCCGACGACATCGAATTGATACTGGTCGCCGACATAGAGCGCCTCCGAGGGTTCAACCTTCGCTTTTTTGGCCGTTACCTGGAATATCTCCGGGTGGGGCTTGCTGAAACCGGCCTCCCGCGAGGTCATCACCACCTGAAGCCAGGCCAGGAGCCCCAGCTCCTTACAGAGGGGGGTTATATCGCGGTCCTCGTTGGAGATAATTCCCAGGACCAGCCCCCGCTCCTTTAGCTGGGTCAAGGTGGGGGCCACGTCATCAAAGAGGGCCATCTTCAGCTCGGTGCTCATCCACTTTTTCAAGATACCGGTAATGAGCTCCGGCGATGCCTCTATTCCCGCTTCTTTAAAGATGATGCCGTGATATTGGCTATAGAGGGCCATCTTCTCCTCTTGAGAGCGCTTGGCCAGCGAGTGGCGGGCGTGCTCCCGGTAGAGAAAGTCGTCGGCGGCCATTATCGGGCGGACTAAAGCCTCCGGACTCATCTCAATGCCGAATTCTTTGAGCAACCGGGATTGAGTTATCTCCCGGGGCGGGTCGTAGCCGGCCAGGGTATTGTGGAGGTCGAAAAAGACAGCCTTAATCATTAAACATCCCTTCCCAGCCAAGAGCCAGCGGTCAGATTCGAACTGACGACCGGCGGTTTACGAAACCGCTGCTCTACCCCTGAGCTACACTGGCCTGGCTTTAAGTATATCACAAAACAGGCAAGCTACACCCCAGCTAAAATTGTTGACGCTCAGATAGGGTTATGCTAGTATTAAGAGCTATGTCGTTAGCCGCGGAATTAGCCCAATTTCCACCCAAAAAGGACATGTTGCTGACCATCGGCGTTTTTGACGGCGTTCACCTCGGTCATAGACAGCTGATTGCCAGGCTGACCGAGCTTGCCCGGGAGCAGGGCTGTTCAAGCGGCGTGGTAACCTTCCGACAGCACCCCCAGGAGGTGCTGGCACCCAAGACCAGACTGCCCTTCCTGACCAGCCTCGACCGGAGAATAGAACTGCTAAAAAAAGAAGGCGTCGATGAGGTTATCGCCCTATCCTTTACCCCGGAATTAGCTAGTTTAAAGCCCCGGCAGTTCCTGGAAAAACTCCAAGAACACTTGAGAATGCGGGGGCTGGTAATCGGCCCCGACTTCGCTCTGGGCCAAAACCGGCAAGGCGATACCGCTGCCCTGCGCCGGCTGGGGAGGGAAATGGATTTTAGCGTAACCGTGGTGCCGCCGGTAACGATAAAGGGCAAGGTGGTAAGCAGCACCGCCATCAGGAAGGCATTAGCCGAGGGCGATGTGGAACGGGTGCAGAACCTTATCGGGCGCCCTTTCCGACTCCAGGGGAAGGTAATTAGCGGGGCTAAGCGAGGCGCCGGGCTGGGCTTCCCCACCGCCAACCTTGAAATAAGCCCGCATCAGGCCCTTCCCGCCGAGGGCGTCTATGTCAGCCAGGCCCACATTAACAACCATACCTACGCGGCAATGACCAGTATCGGCCAGCGCCCCACCTTCGGCGAAAGCCAGCGCCTGGTTGAGTCCTATCTCCTTGACTACCAGGGCGACCTCTACGGGAAGGAGCTAGCCGTTGATATCATTGAACACCTCCGCGGCGAGATAAAATTCGACTCCCCGGAAAAACTAAAAGCACAGATAGCCAAAGACGTAAAAAGGGGGACAGCGATACTAAAGAGCCGAGGTGACAGCTAAAGCCATGTCCAGCCAGGATATAAGCTATTTACTCAAGCGAGGGGTAGCCGAAATCATCATCGAAGAAGAGATGGCGCAGTTGCTGCGCTCCGGCAAAAAACTGCGCCTGAAGGAGGGCTTCGACCCCAGCTTCCCCGATATCCACCTGGGCCATATGGTGGCGCTAAGAAAGCTGCACCAGTTCCAGGAGCAGGGGCACCAGATTGTCCTCATCGTCGCCGACTGGACGGCCCAGATTGGCGACCCCAGCGGCATGTCAGCCACCCGGCCCATGCTGACCATAGAGCAGGTCAAGGCTAACGCCGAGACCTACATGCAGCAGTTCTTCAAGATAGTGGACAAAGAAAAGACCGAAATCAGGTGGCAGAGCGAGTGGTTCGGCAAATTCACCCTCACCGAGGTCATCCAGCTCACCAGCAAGTTCACCGTGGCCCAGTTCCTGGCCCGGGACGACTTCAGCGCCCGCTATAAAGCCGAGCGTCCCATCGCCCTCACCGAGCTGCTCTATCCCCTGCTCCAGGCTTACGACTCGGTGGCTATCGAAGCCGATGTCGAATTCGGCGGCACCGACCAGAAGTTCAACTTCCTGGTGGGCAGGGAGCTCCAGTCGATGATGGGACAGACTCCCCAGCAGTGCTTTATGGTCCCTATGCTGGTCGGCACCGATGGCAGCCAGAAGATGAGCAAAAGCCTGGGCAACTATATCGGCGTCACCGAGTCGCCCGATACGATATACGGCAAGGTAATGTCCATCCCCGATAGCCTTCTCCTGAACTACTTTGAACTGATAACCGATGTCCCCGATGACGAGCTGGCCGGGTTCAAAAAGGGGCTGGAGAACAATAATATCAACCCTATGGAGCTTAAAAAGCGCCTGGCCAGGGAAATTATCGCCCAGCTCTACGACCAGAAGGCAGCTACAGAAGCCGAGGGGCACTTTGAGAGAACGGTGCAGAGGAAAGAGGTGCCCGCTGATATAAGCCTTGGCACCAAGTCAGTTGGCACCCTTCAAGATTACCTTGTGAAAAACCACCTTGCAAAAAGCCGGAGTGAGGCCAGGCGTCTCATTGAACAGGGTGCTGTATATCTAGATGGCAAAAGAGTCACTGATTTGAATTTCACTTTTCCTAAAGATACTATCATAAGAGTAGGTAAGCGACGTTATATTAAGTCTACTTAGTGCTGATTAGAATGCGCAAGCGCCGCTTTGCCAAGGTGATAATAGAAGATTAAACTAGAATAAAGGAGAAGACATGGATAACCTGCGCGTCCCTGGACCCACCCCCCTGCCCGATGAAGTGCTCAAAACGATGAGCCGGCAGATGATAAATCATCGCAGTCCCGAATTCCAGCAGATTCAGGAAAGCGTAATAACCGACCTACAGAAGCTCTCCCAGACCAAAAACGATATTTTCCTGCTCACCGGCTCCGGAACCGGTGGATTGGAGGCCGGCGTCGTCAACACCATGTCCCCTGGCGACAAGGTGCTATCGGTATCTATCGGCGTCTTCGGCGACCGCTTTGCCGCCATCGCCAAGAAGTTCGGCGCCGAGGTAATTCCCTTAAGCTTTGAATGGGGCCAGGCGGCCGACCCCGATGAGGTAGCTAAGGCGCTCAAAGCCGAACCGGGAATAAAAACGGTGCTGGTCACCCACAACGAGACCTCCACCGGCGTCACCAACGACCTCAAGGCGATAAGCGCTGTGGTCAAGGAAGCCGATAAACTGCTGGTGGTCGACGCTATCAGCAGCCTGGGCTCAATCGACCTGCCCGTGGATGACTGGAACATAGATATAGCCATTACCGGCTCGCAGAAGGGGTGGATGGTTCCCCCGGGGCTGGCTATGGTCAGCATCAGCCAGAAAGGCTGGCAGGCATTCGCCGAAGCCACCATGCCCCGCTTCTACTGGGACTTCGGCAAAGCCAAGAGCTATCTGGAAAGGGGACAGACGCCCTGGACGCCGGCGGTCAGCGTGATATACGGCCTGGAGATTTCGCTCAAGATGATGCTCAAAGAGGGCTTGGCCAATATCTTCGCCCGCCACGCCCGGGTGGCTCAAGCCGCCCGAGAGGGCATAAAATCGCTGGGCCTGCCCCTCTTCGCCGAGGCAAGCCACGCCTCCAACACGGTTACCTCGGTAGCCGCCTCCAATGGGCTGGATACCAAGAAGATGCTCAAGATTATGAGAGAGGAAGAGCATGTCGTCCTTGCCGGCGGACAGCTGAAACTCGACGGCAAGATATTCCGCCTCGGCCATCTGGGCTGGGTGACCGAAAAGGACATTGAAATCGTAATATCGGCCTTAAAGAAGGTATTACCCAGGGCTGGATTTAAGGGTGGCTAAAAGGAGAGAGTAAAATGAAGGTCCTAATTGCCGACCCGCTTGCCGATGAGGGCATAGACATTCTGCGCCGCCACGCCGAGGTGGATGTCAAGACCGGGCTAAAAGCGGAGGAATTAATAGCCGCCATCGGCGACTACGAAGCCTTGATAGTACGCAGCCAGACCAAGGTCACCGACAAGGTTATTCAAGCCGGCAAAAAGCTACAGGTCATCGCCCGGGCCGGCGTCGGCGTAGACAATATCGACGTAAACGAAGCAACCCAGCGGGGCATAGTGGTGGTTAACGCCCCCACCGGCAACACCATCTCCGCCGCCGAGCACACCATTGCCCTCATGCTCTCCCTGGCGCGGCACATCCCTCAGGCTAACGCCATGCTCAAATCGGGGGCCTGGCGGCGGGCTGATTTTATGGGCACCGAGGTAAGGGGCAAGACCCTGGGCATCATTGGCCTGGGCAATGTCGGCTCCGAGGTCGCCCGGCGCGCCCGGGGGCTGCAGATGAAGCTCATCGCCAACGACCCCTTCATCTCCGACGACCACGCCCGCAACCTGCAGGTAGAGCTTGTCCCCCTAAAACAACTGCTCAAAGAGGCGGACTTCATCACCCTGCATATGCCGATGACCCCGCAAACCAAGGGACTAATCGGGGCTAAAGCGCTGGCTTCGGTCAAACCAACCGTCCGCATCATCAATACCGCCCGCGGCGGGCTAATCGATGAGGAGGCGCTGGCTAAGGCGGTCAAAGAGGAAAGGGTGGCCGGGGCGGCTATCGATGTCTTTCCCACCGAGCCCGTAACCGAGAGCGTCCTCTTTGGAGAGGACAAAATCATCGTTACCCCCCACCTGGGGGCTTCTACCACCGAGGCTCAGGCTATGGCCGCCATTGATGTCGCCGAACAGGTCGTTGAGATATTCGAAGGGCGCCCGCCCCGCTATCCGGTCAACGCCCCCTTTATCCCGGTGGAAACGCTATCGGCCCTGGCGCCCTTTATCCAGGTTGCCACCACGCTGGGCAGGCTGGCCAGCCAGCTAGCCGAGGGGCAGACTAACGCCATCCAGATAGAATACGAAGGCGAGATTTCCAACTATGATACCAACGTCCTTAAGGCAGCCGCCCTGGGGGGACTGCTGGAGGGGATAAGCGAGGAGCGGGTCAATCTGGTCAACGCCAACATACTGGCCAGCCGGCGCGGCCTCAACGTCGTCGAACAGAAGGAATCTTCCTGTGAAAACTACACCAGCCTCATCACCCTGGAGGTTACTACCAGCGCCGGGACGACCGTTACCGCCGGCACGGTGATACACGGCGAATCGCACATCGTCAGGGTCAACAATTACTGGATTGATATCGTGCCCACCGGCGGCTATTTCATCTTCAGCGACCACCTGGACCGCCCCGGGCTTATCGGCACCGTAGGCAAGATAGCCGGCGACGCCGATATAAATATAAGCGCCATGCACCTCTCCCGCCTCAAACCCCGAGGCCAGGCCCTGATGATACTGGCCTTAGACGAGCCGCTGCCCGAAGAAAAGCAACAGGAGCTATTATCTCTCCCCGATGTCTACACGGTGAAGCTGGTCAAGCTGTAAGAAAAAGCGGCTGTCCTTAAAGCTAAACCAGCCGATGAAAGACCAATCCCGCCGGCGCCTTGGGGTAAAAGTAGGTCGCCTTCTTGGACATCCTGTCGCCGGCATCGGCAATGGCCTTGACCGCTTCTGCCTCAACCGGCCTTAACAAAAAGGCTAGCTGGTATTCCTGGTCTAATACCTTGTTTACCGCGTCTTCGCCATCATAGCTGTAGCCGAGGGTCGGCCCCCCTTCACCGCTGCCCAACCCGGCCAGCTTCTCCAGGATAACGTTGTCAACGATATCAACCTCCAGCTTTTTGTAGAGCTCGGAGTGAAAGCGGGGCATCATCTGGTCGGCGGTAGCAAAGTCACGGAGCTTGAGCCGGAGAAGCTTCCCTTCAGCCAGGCCCAGAACGACCAGCCTGACCTCTTTATTCTCCCCCGACATCAGCAAACGGCTGACCTGCTGCCAGACATCGGCTGACCCGAGCGGCAACTCTTCTATTTCAAACAACGATTTTAATTTGTCGGCCAGCTCACTCAGGCCAGCTTTGGACATGCCGCTGACCAGCCGGTGGGCGGGCAGAATGATAAGCCCGGGGTCGGAGAAAGCCACCAGCTCCATCATCACCAGATTAAAGGGCTCGTCCCCCGAAACCGACGGAGAACAGGCGCGCTTCTCCCGCTGATAGGTCAGAGCGCTCTCATAGCGGTGGTGGCCATCGGCAACATAGAGGGGCTGGTGAGCTAAAACAGAGCTTATCCGCTCGATAGTCTCGGGCTCAGTGATGGCCCAGACATGGTGCCCTTCCCCGGAGCTGTCTTCTAAGCTGATTACAGGCTCGCCCGAGGCTTTTGCCGCCAGCAACAAAGAGAGCGTCTCCCCCGGCTCTTCAAACAGGGCCAGGATGGGGCTGGTGTTGGCCTGGCACAGCCAGAGCAGGCTCAACCGGTCGTCGGTGTGCTCAACCAGGGTGCCCTCATGAGGGCGAACCACCTTCTTGTCCCATTCCTCCAGGCGGACACAGGCGATTATACCGCGGCGACGGTATTCCTTACCCTGGTGGCTGAAGTAATGGTCGTGGAGGTAGATAGCCGGCGCTTGGTCAACCGCCAGAACGCCCTGCTCCAACCACTGCTCCAGGGTAGCCGCCGAGCGGGTATACCTGTTCTCGGTAGCCGTATCCTGGGGCAACTGCCGGTTACGCTCCAGCCGCACGAAGTTGTACTGGCTGCGGTTATAGAGCTCCTGCTGCAACTGCGGGGAAATAATGTCATAGGGGGGACAGATAACGCTGGCCAGGTCTTTGACCAGCCGTTGATTGTAACGCACCCCCCGGAAGGGATGAACTTCAGCCACGGCTGCCTCTTTCTAGTATGCAGGGGATTTTGCTAGCTATAAGTTTACCCCATACCACGGGGAGGAGACAAGTCTTTGCCCCACTCCTCCCCAGCTTTATTTCCCACCCAGCCCACCCTACAGGGGAAATCCCCCTTAATCCCCCTTTTTCAAAGGGGGAGGGGTTTCCTTAAAAGGGCGGTGGGCAGGTTTTGGGTGGGGAAAAGAGTTTTAAGAGAGGTAGAACCTCTATAGGGCGGTGGGTGGGAAAAGATACATCACCAGATAATCAAAACGTCCAGGACGATATCAGGATAGGGCGGAGGCAGATAGTTATTCAACTGGGCATAGCTCCGCCCGATGATAACCGTAACCTCGTCGTCGAACTGCGGCTCAAAGTAGACCAGACCCCTATCGATAGTGTCAAAGGCTATTATTGAATGCCCCACCTCCGGGAAGTCAAGCAAGACAAAGGCACAGCGCCAACCCGCCGCCTCAGCGTTATTGCACACATCCCTGGCGAAGTGGCTGCATACATAGGTATCCTCGTCGTATTCATTCCTGTCGGTCATATCCAGGCTCAAAAAAGCGACTGCCTCCCCGTAAGTGGGGTCTCTTAGGGTATAACCATGTCCGACACCGGCTTCTACCCCGTCCTCATAGCCGTCCTCATAGCCATCGGCTTCACCCAGGGCGTAACCTTCATCCTGGCCCAGGGCATAACCGTCACTATAGCCGTCTTCCTCACCCAGGGCATAGCCGACCTTGTGACCCGCTAGATAGCCATCGTCATAGCCGTCGGCGTCACCGGCGGCATAGGCTACATTGTAAAGGATAAAACCGCCGCCACCGACCACAGCCAGTATCACTATCGCTATTAAAGTCCCTTTTAGCCAGTTCATTTTAACGACCCCCGTTTTTGCTAATGACTATTATACCCGTTTATCTTTTGCCTAGCCAGACAGTGTGTTATAATTTTTTAAAAGAAAGAGCCTCTTTAAAGGTGTTCCGTGGCTGAGCTAAACCAGGTAAAGCAGAAAATAGAGCAATTAAGGGCTGAAATCAACCACCATAACTACCGCTATTATGTGCTGGACAGCCCCGAGATTTCCGATTCCGAGTATGATGATCTGATGAGCCAGCTTAAAGCGCTGGAGGCGGAGCACCCTCGGTTCCTGACCCCCGACTCCCCCACCCAGCGGGTGGGCGCCGCCCCGGTGGAAGCCTTCGGCGTGGTGGAACACCCCTTTCCCCTGCTCTCCCTGGGCAACGCCTTCTCCCAGGAGGAGCTGGTAGCCTGGTATAAGCGCAGCTCAAAGCTGATAGACGGCGAGAAGGTCGACTTTGCCTGCGAGCACAAGATTGACGGCCTGGCCGTGGCCCTGACTTATGTCGGCGGCCAACTCACCGTCGGCGCCACCCGCGGCGATGGCCTGCGCGGCGAGGATATCACCCAGAACCTGAAGACCATCAGGAGCATTCCCTTATCCGTGCCCGGAGATGCCCCGCCTCGCTTTGAGGTAAGGGGCGAGGTCTTTCTGCCCAAGAGCGGCTTTGCCAAACTGAACCGGGAGCGGGCTGAAGAAGGTCTGCCCCTCTTCGCCAACCCCCGCAACGCCGCCGCCGGCTCGGTGCGCCAGCTTGACCCGCGTATCACCGCCAAACGCCCGCTGGATATCTACATCTACATGCTGGGCTACGCCGAGGGCAAAGCCACTCCCCCCACCCACTGGGAGACCATGGAGTATCTTAAAGGCCTCGGTTTCAAGACAAACCCCAACAACGAGCTGCTGGCCAGCCTGGGAGAGGTCGAAGACTTTTACTCGCGGTGGGTGGAGAGAAGAGACAGCCTCCGCTATGAAGCCGACGGCATCGTGGTCAAGGTAAACCAGCTCGACCTCCAGAAACGGCTGGGGGACATCGGCCATGAGCCGAGGTGGGCTATCGCCTACAAGTTCCCCGCCATTCAGGGCACCACGATTCTGGAAGAAATCGGGGTCAGCGTGGGCAGGACCGGCACCCTGAACCCCTACGCCATTTTAAAGCCCGTCTCGGTGGGCGGAGTGACCATCCGGCGGGCGGCACTACACAATGAAGACGACATCAGGCGCAAGGACATCCGTGAGGGCGATACCGTCATCATCCAGCGCGCCGGCGAGGTAATCCCCGAGGTGGTGGGGCCGGTCTTAAGCAAGCGCACCGGAAAGGAAAAGGAGTTCAGCCTCCTGGAAAAGCTCTACGATAAGGCTAAAAAGCGCCCGGCATGCCCTGAATGCGGCGCCGAGGTCTTCCAGCCCGAGGGCGAGGTCATGTACTACTGCTCTAATGCCGCCTGTCCCGCCCAGGCACAACAGCGCATTGAGCATTTCGCCTCAAGGGGAGCGATGGATATCCGGGGTATCGGCGAATCACAGAGCGCTATACTATTCAATGAAGGGCTGGTTAAAAACGCCGCCGAGCTTTACCAGCTGGAGGAGAAGAGAGAGGAACTCTTAAAACTGGAAAACACCGGCGAAAAGAGCGTTGACAACCTGCTAGAAGCAATAAGGGATAGTAAAAAAGATAGACCGCTCTCCAGGGTCATCTATGCTTTAGGCATACGCCATATCGGCAGCGAGACCGCCGAGATTTTAGCCAGCCACTTCGGAAGCATCAAGGCATTGTCTAAAGCATCGAAGGACGAGCTTAAGAAAATCGAAGCCATCGGCCCCAAGATTGCCGATAGCATCCTCGCCTTCTTTAGGCAGAAGGAAAACAGAGAGATTATCCAGCAATTAAAGGAAGCAGGGGTTCGCCAGAAAGAAGAAAAAGCCAAAGACGAAGCACTGCCCCTGGCTGGCATTGAATTCGTCATCACCGGCAAGCTGGAAGCCTTCTCCCGGCAGGAGGCGGAGTCCCGGATAAAAGCCCTCGGCGCCACCGCCAAGGACAACGTAACCAGCAAGACCAGCTACTTGGTGGTCGGCGCCGACCCCGGCGGCACCAAAATTGCTAAAGCCAATGAGCTTGGAGCAAAGCAAATCAATGAAGACGAGTTTCTCCGCCTCCTGGAGGGCAAGGCCTAATGAAATTAATCGTCGGACTGGGCAATCCGGGGCGGGGCTACGCCAAAAACCGCCATAATATCGGCTTTGTCTGCCTCAACCACTTTGCCCGCGCTCACCGCCTGAAATTCGACCAGAAAAAGGGCCTGGCACGCATTGGCACGGGCAGGGCTGCCGGTAACGAGGTGGTACTGGCCAGACCTCAGACCTACATGAACGCAAGCGGCCAGTCGGTAAGGCGACTGGTGGCAAAGTTCAACATTGACCTCAACGACCTGCTGGTCATCCACGACGACCTCGACCTGCCCCTGGCTAAAATCCGCTTAAGCTCGGGCAGCAGTTCCGGCGGGCACAAGGGCATTGATTCTATTATCCAGGAGCTGGGCAGTCAGGGCTTCATCCGTATTCGGGTGGGCATTGGCCGGCCGACTAAATCCCCTCTTAGCGAAGATGAAATTATCGCCTACGTGCTCAGCGACTTTACCCCCGCTGAAAAAAAGGCTATCGATAAGACTATCCCCAGGGTCAGCGAAGCCATTCTCTGCCTCCTCACCGATGGGCTGACCGTGGCTATGAACAAGTTTAATTAGGGATTTTATTTAACCCCACCCCCGTTTGGTATCTTTTCCCACCCACCACCCTATAGAGGTTTCTCCTCTCTATAACTCTTTTCCCCACCCTGAAAAGCTTGGCAGCAAACCTTAGAGGGCGGGTTAGGGCGGGAAGAAAAACGATTTCTCAAAACGGGGCGGGGCAAATAAGAGAGTCTTAGAGGCGAAGCCTCTTGAGGGCGGGTCAGGGTGGGAAGAAAGACAAGCAGGGGGAGGAGGAAGCAAGACGCATCCCTTTACCTCATTCAAGCTCAGGTGCTATAATCGCTATACGCATGGCAGAAAAACAGAAAATCATTGCCGTTATCGGCGGCGGTAACTGCACCAAAAAAGAAGCCAAAATGGCCGAAGAAGTGGGGCGTGAGCTAGCCAAGCGGGGTGTTACTCTGGTCTGCGGCGGGCTGGGGGGAATTATGGAGGCGGCTTGCAGGGGCGCTAGCTCGGAGGGCGGAACCACGGTGGGCGTCCTGCCCGGGGACAACAGCCACTCAGCCAACCCCTATGTGCAGATTCCCATCGTCACCAATATGGGCTACGCCAGAAACATCGCCGTGGTCAAATCGGCCCAGGCGGTCATCGCCATCGGCGGCAGCTATGGCACCCTCTCCGAGATAAGCCATGCCCTGCAGAGCGGCATTCCGGTTATCGGCCTGAATACCTGGTCGCTATCGCGGAACAATAAACAGGACAAGTCCATCATTCCGGCGCAGAACGCCGCCGAGGCAGTGGAAAAGGCGCTGGACTTAGCTATCTCATAGAAGTTAAAGGAATAAAGTGTCAACTATTGCCAGGGTCAATGCCAGGGAAATCCTGGACTCCAGGGGCAATCCCACGCTGGAGGTCGAGGTAGAGCTGGCTGACGGCGCTAAGGGGAAAGCGGCCGTGCCCTCCGGAGCCAGCACCGGCAAGCACGAGGCAGTGGAGCTCAGGGACGGCGACAAGTCCCGCTTCGGCGGACTGGGAGTGCTCAAGGCAGTAGCCAACGTCAATAAAGATATCGCCTCGGGCTTAAAAGGGATGCCGGCCGAAGAGCAGGCATCCATTGACCAAAAGCTCATAGAGCTTGACGGCACCGCCCACAAGTCGCGCCTGGGGGCTAACGCCATGGTGGGAGTATCTTTAGCTGTGGCCCACGCCGCCGCCAACTCTCTTAATATGCCCCTATACCGCTACCTGGGTAAAGACTCTTATACCCTGCCCGTCCCCATGTTCAATATCCTCAACGGCGGCAAGCACGCCGCCGATTCCACCGATTTTCAGGAGTTTATGGTGGTGCCGGCCGGAGCCAAAAGTTTTAGCCACGCCCTGCAGATGGGCACCGAGGTCTATCACTCACTGAAAAAGGTACTTAAAAGCAAAGGCTTGAATACCAATGTCGGCGACGAGGGGGGCTTCGCCCCCTCCCTGCCCTCTAATCATCAGGCAGTAGAAGCCATCCTCACCGCCGTGGAAAAAGCCGGCTATAAGCCGGGCCAGGACTGCTTCATCGCCTTAGACCCCGCCGCCAGCGAGTTTTACAAGGACAAGAAATATGTCCTGGCCAGAGAAGGCAAATCTCTCGATAGCAAGGAGATAGTTGATTATTATGTCAAGTGGGTAGCCGCCTACCCTATTATCAGCATTGAGGACGGCATGGCCGAGGACGACTGGGAAGGCTGGCAGCTATTGACAAAGAATTTGGGCAACAAAGTCCAGCTTGTCGGCGATGACCTCTATGTCACCAATGTTGAACGTTTAAGCAAGGGCATCAAGCTAAAAGCGTCCAACTCCATTCTCATCAAGCCCAACCAGGTCGGCACCCTCACCGAGACCATCGCCGCCATCAGGATGGCCCAGCAGGCGGGCTGGACGGCCGTGGTGAGCCACCGCTCCGGCGAGACCGAAGACACCACTATCGCCGACCTGGCGGTAGCTTTAAATACCGGCCTAATCAAAGCCGGCGCCCCCTGCCGCTCCGAGCGCACCGCCAAGTATAACCGCCTGCTCAAAATTGAGGGGGAGCTGGGGGAAAAAGCCCGATTCGCCGGCAGGCAGGCATTCCGCCATTTAAAGCAGTAGCCGATGAGCAAAATAATATCAGCCACCATTCCGAAACAGATTAGAAAGTGGGTCTGCCACAAGCTCGAGTGCTTCGGCGAATACATTGAAGCCTATACCAAGGCGCTGGACGATAACCACTGTTGCTACCTGGAGCTATATGCCGGCTGCGGCAACTGCATCTGCAAGGGCACCGACTGCGTTATTGAAGATGCGACACTGAGAGCACTGGGCACGGAGAGGAAATTCGATAAATACATACTTATCGTCAGGGACGACCAGGACGCCAAGAACCTGAAAAAGTTGACGGCGCCCCACGATACCGCCGATATAGAAATAATAGGCGGCAACTGCACCAGCGAGAAGGTTTTACAGCAGACCTTTGACCTCATTCCCCGCTCGGCGTCCAGCTTTGCCCTCATTGACCCCCCGGGCTACCGGAGACTGCGCTGGTCAACAATTAAAAAGCTGGCTGCCCACGGCCGGGACTGGAGGGGCCACAAGATAGAGCTGTTGATAATTTTCCCCCTGGAGATGGCCCTGCTGAGAAACCTGACCCGCCCCGAGTGCCAGGCCTCGATAACCAGGCTCTACGGAAACCGCCAGTGGGAGGAAATCAGCCAGAAAAGGCTGGAGGGCAAAATAGGCGCCGAGCAGATGAGGCGCCAGCTGGTGAAGCTTTTCAAGAGCGGGCTTAAAAGCCTGGGCTACAAGCACGTCGAGGACTTCAAGCCGGCTTCACCCTCGCGCCAGCCCTTTTACCATATAATTTTAGCCAGCGACAGCAAGCTGGGGACTAAAATGCTAAAAGCGGCCTGGGGCAAGGAGAGATACCTCCCCTGTGAGCTGTTATACAACGCGCAAGATAAAGCCAAATGAAAAGAATCGGCATTACCACCACCGTCCCCATAGAGATTCTTCTCGCCGCCGGCTACCAGCCGGTCGACCTCAACAATATCTTCATCACCGACCCCAACCCGGAGCGGCTGGTCAGCATCGCCGAGAGGGCCGGTTTCCCCTTGAACTGCTGTAGCTGGATTAAGGGAATCTACGGGGCATGCCTGGAGCATAAAATCGATACCGTTCTCTGCGTTACCACCGGCGATTGCTCCAACACCATCATGCTCATGGAGGTCTTCCGGCTTAAAAAGCTAAAGGTCATACCCTTCGCCTACCCCGACCAGCCCGACGCCAAACTTATGCAAGGGTCATTGGAGGAGTTAGCCAGAACCCTGGATACCAGCCTGGATGCGGCTAATAAGGTTAGGGCAGAGCTAGAGCCCTGCCGCCGACTGGCGCTGAAGCTGGACGAGCTAACCTGGAAAGAGGGCCTCGTCAGCGGTGGGGAGAACCACCTCTGGCTGGTAGCCGCCTCCGACTTCAACCAGGACCATCATAAATACCAACAGGAGCTGGGGGAATTAATAGACAATTGCCGGCAGCGCCCGCCCTATCCCCCGGACTGGCTGAGAATAGCCTATATCGGCGTGCCCTCGGTCTACGGCCAAGACCTCTATAAATACCTGGAGGATAACAGCGCCCGGGTGGTGTTCAATGAGATTCAGCGCCAGTTCGCCATGCCCCAGCCGGGAGATTCCCTGGCCGAGCAATACTCCAACTACACCTATCCCTACTCCATATATGGCCGGCTGAAGGACATTACCGCCGAGTTAAAGCGCCGCCGCGTTGACGGGGTCATTCACTATGTCCAGGCTTTCTGCCACCGCGGAATCGGCGACATCATCTTCAGGGAAGCCCTGAAATTGCCCATTCTAACCCTGGAAGGCAACGACGACTTCTTCTTGAGCCAGCACCTGAAAACCAGGGTTGAAGCCTTTATTGATATGCTCCAGCGCAGTCGGCGCCAAACGAAAATAGCTGAGGAGGTATAGACATGACCAAAATCGGTATTAATGGCTTCGGGCGTGTGGGCCGATTAACTTTAAGGGCGGTCAACCAGTATCATAAGGGCAAGCTGGAGGTAGCCGCCGTCAACGACCTGACCGACACCAGGACCAACGCCCACCTGCTGAAATGGGACAGCACCTACGGCCGCTACCCCGGAGAGGTAAAAGCCGCCGATGATTCCATCATGGTTGACGGCAAAGAAATAAAGGTGCTGGCCGAGCGCGAGCCGGCTAAAATCCCCTGGCGCGACCTCGGCGTGGATATTGTCATTGAATCGACCGGCTTATTTACCGACGCCGCCAGGGCGGCGGCTCACCTCGAAGGCGGCGCCAGGAAGGTGATTATCTCGGCTCCGGCGAAAAACGAGGATATAACCATCGTCCTTGGCGTCAACGAAGACAAATACCAGCCGGACAAGCATAAGATAATATCCAACGCCTCCTGCACCACCAACTGCATCGCCCCCGTGGTCAAGGTACTGCACCAGAGCTTCGGCTTGAAGAAAGGTCTGATGACCACTATTCACGCCTATACCAACGACCAGCGGTTATTAGACACCTTTCACCACGACCTGCGGCGGGCGCGAGCCGCCGCCGTGAATATCGTCCCCACCACCACCGGCGCCGCCAGGGCGGTAACCCAGGTCATCCCCGAGCTTAAAGGCAGGCTTCATGGCTTAGCCCTCAGGGTGCCCACCGCCATTGTCTCCCTGGTCGACCTCGTCGCCGACCTGGAGAAAAAGGTCACCGCAGAACAGGTCAACCAGGCCTTTGAGAAGACGGCGGCTGGAGAGTTAAAGGGTATTCTGGAATACTGCACGGAGGAGCTGGTGAGCACGGACTTCAAGGGCAACCCGGCCAGCTCCATCGTTGATGCCCCCAGCACCATGGTCATTGCCGATAACATGGTAAAGGTGCTGGCCTGGTATGACAATGAGTGGGGCTACAGCTGCCGTCTGGCTGACCTCGCCAGCTACATCGCCAGCAGGGGAATATAGCCGACAGCAGCCCTTTACCATAAGTAGGGTTGACATTGTCAAATAACTATGCTTAAAATAATACAGCATTTTTGAATAGAGGTGAGAGAAAATGAAATTGGTGGTTGTAGGTTTTGGACAATGCGGCGGCAATATTGCCGATGAATTTTCCCGACTAAGCAAAAGGGCACGCAGTCAGCGCGGAATGGAGATAATTACCGGTGCCTTCGCGGTAAACACGGATGCCGCTGATTTAAGCGGACTACAGACCATAAAACCCGATTACCAGCACAGGATTCTTATCGGGGGTCGCCGGACCGGTGGTCACGGCGTAGGTAAGATAAACGAGCTGGGAGCGGAGGTAGCCAAAGAGGACGGCGATAAAGTGGTGGATGCCCTGAGAACGGCCCACCGCTTCTTTGAGACCGATGCCATTTTACTCATCGCCGGTGTTGCCGGCGGTACCGGCTCCGGGGCGCTGCCGATAATCACCCAGATGATGAAAGAGCGCTACATGGATAAGCCGATTTACGCCCTGGCTGTTCTCCCCTTCTCCCATGAAGAGGAAACCGAGGAAAGGACCATTTACAACGCCGCCACCTGTCTCAAGTCCCTCTACCCCATTGCTGATGCCGTATTTCTGGCCGATAATCAGAGGTTCGTCAGAAAAGACTTCTCGCTGAGAAATAACCTGACCCAGATTAACACCTTAATGGTTGAGCCATTCTACAACCTGCTCTGCGCCGGTGAGGAGACAAGGCGCCGGCATATCGGTGCCAGGATGGTTGATGCCGGGGACATAATCCAGAGCCTGGTAGGCTGGACGGTAATAGGCTATGGTAAGACAAAGCTGCCCTCCTTCCGCCTCTTCAGCCTGGGCAGGAATTTCAGGAAGAAGAGCACCGAGACTCACCGGGGAATTCAGGCGATGGACGAAGCCCTGAGCGAGCTTTCGGTGAAATGCAACCCGGCGGAGACGGGCAGAGCGCTATACCTGGTCTCGGCGCCACACCGGGAAATGAATATGGACCTGGTCAAAGACCTGGGAGAATATCTAAGAGATATGGCGCCGGAGGCGGTGATAAGGAATGGCGACTATCCCCGGGAAAAAGGCATCATAGACGTAACCCTGGTCTTATCCGAACTCGGCTCTATAGAAAAGATAAAAGGATACTATGAAGTAGCCACCCAGTTTATCCACGCCTCCAAAGGCAGGGAAAAACAGGTCGAGGGCAAGCTCAAAGAGATAGAAGAGGCAGGCAAGGATATACCCTCGCTACTATAATAAAGCCGTATCGCAAGCTCATTAGCCAGCTTTACTAGCCGGTACATTGAAGAAGTTATTCAAACTAGTAAAGCTGGCTTTTATTTAATAAACAGCGTCTACTTGCCCTTAAAAACCCTTTTGGAAACCAGCCGATATAGGGTATAATAGAAGCAACAAAGATGGCATCTCAAGTCTTTTATCGCAAGTGGCGCCCCCAGACCCTGGCTGAGGTAGTCGGTCAGGAACAGGTAACACAGACTCTAAGTAATGCCATCAAGAGCGCCCGTGTCTCTCATGCCTATCTTTTCTATGGCCCCAGAGGAACCGGCAAGACCAGCACCGGGCGCATCCTGGCCAAGGCGGTCAACTGCTTGAGCCAGGACGAGGACAAACCGTGCAACGCCTGCGAGATGTGCCAGGCAATAACCGAGGGCCGGGCCCTGGACGTGATGGAGATTGATGCCGCCAGCAACCGGGGCATTGACGAAATCAGGGACCTCCGCGAGAAGGTCAACTATGCCCCCAGCCAGGCCAAGCACAAGGTCTACATCATAGACGAGGTGCATATGCTCACCAAGGAAGCGGCTAACGCCCTGCTCAAGACCCTTGAGGAACCGCCGCCCTACGTTATCTTCATCCTGGCTACCACCGAAATCCACCGCGTCCCGCCCACTATTCTATCCCGATGCCAGCGCTTCGATTTCAGGCGCATTGCTCAGGCGGACGTAGTGGGCCAATTGACCCGTATCTGCGATGCCGAAGGCATCCACATAGAGCCGGAAGGACTGCGCCTCATTGCCAAGAGTGCCACCGGCAGCCTGCGGGATGCCGAAAACCTGCTGGAACAATTGACCACCTACTACGGCACCGAGGTCGAGCTCCACCAGATTCAAGCCGTCCTGGGCATCACCGGGGACAAGAGAGCCAAGGAGCTTATCCGCCACATAGTAAACAACGATGTCTCGGCCGGGGTGGCCACCATAAACAGCGTCAACAGCGACGGCCTTGACTTACGCCAGTTTAACCGGGAGCTGGTGGCGTACTTGAGGGAACTGCTGCTGATAAAGACCGGCTCCGAGGCGGCGGTAGACCTCACCGCCGAGGACCTGACCGAGCTCAAAGAGCTGGCGGCTAAAGCCTCACTGGCCCAGATACTCAAGGCGATAAAGCTCTTCGGCCAGCTTGAGATTGGCTTTGATAACTACTCCACCCTACCCCTGGAGCTGGCTCTGGTCGACTGCGCTCAAGCCCCGGTTGAAGAAAAAGAGAGCCCGGCAACGCCGCCCCAATACCAACCCGCCCCGCCGCCAAAAGAGGCCTCCCCAATCAAGGCGCCAAAGGCCAAGCCCAAAACCGCCGAGGTGCCCAAAGACATACCCAAGGATACGCCTAAGGCAGAGCCGCCCAAGGCGGAGAACGCTCCCGCCCCAGCGGGACTCCACAGCGAAATCGAGCGCCTGAGGCTAAACTGGAAGCAGGTTATTGAGCAGGCGCCGGATAACGTTAAGAGAACGGCGGCGATTGCCATCCTCAGAAGCGCCGGGGTCAAACCGGTGGACATTGAAGGCGATACCATCATCCTGGCCTTCAGATATCCCATTCACAAGGAGAGGATGGAAACGGCTGAAAATCAACAGGTGGTCAAAGAAATTATAAGCAACTTCCTGGGGCATGCCTGTCAGGTGCGCTGTGTTCACGAGCCGGAAGATAACCACCTGGTAGAAGCAGTGAAAAGGATAGGCGCCCAGGTTACCGGCACGGAGGAGAAGTGAACAGTTTTAACTTACGCCAGGCCCAGGAACTCCAGGCCAAGCTGGTCAAAGCCCAGGAGGAATTAGCCGAAGCTACGGTTGAAGCCTCCTCCGGCGGAGGCGCGGTCAAGGTTACCGTCACCGGCCAGCAGAAAATACTATCGATAAAGATAGCGCCGGAGGCGATAAACCCCGATGACGCCGAACTGCTGGAGGACTTGGTACTGACCGCGGTAAGTGAAGCCATCGCCAAATCACAGGAACTTGCCGCCCAGCGCCTGGGCAAATTGACCGGGGGCTTTAAAATCCCGGGGCTGACCTGATTTAGGGGTAAAAATCCCCCTCTTTCCCCCTTTTTAAAGGGGGACGTTAGCTTCTCCCTTTGGTAAAGGGAGATTTTAGAGGGATTTTAAGATTCTCACCCACCGCCCTTTGGGGAAGGGGGATAAAGGAGAAGAGTTTTAAAGGTCTTATTTCCCGCCCTAACCCACCCTCAAAGGCCGTACCTTTGAAACACGGCTCAAGGGAAGGAAGAGAGGCGGAGCCTCTTTTGGGAAGGTGGGTGGGAAGCGAGACAACCGAAAACAGGGCTACGAAAAGGAGAGCTGACATTGAACTCAGATTCTATACCTACCGCCGATGCTATATCCAAACTTATCCAGGAACTGAATAAACTGCCCGGCATCGGGCTCAAGAGCGCCCAGCGCCTTACCTACCACCTGCTCCGGGCCTCGGATGAGCAGACAAAGATGTTGGCTGAAGCCATACTCTCGGTAAAGCAAAAGACCAAGCTCTGCTCGGTCTGCCTCAACATCACCGACGCCGACCCCTGCTCTATCTGCCGCAACCCCCAGCGGGACCCGAGCAAAGTCTGCATCGTGGAGCAGCCGCAGGACATCCTGGCCCTGGAGCACACCAAGAGCTATAGCGGGCGCTACCACGTGCTCCACGGCGCTATTTCCCCCACCGAGGGAATAGGCACCGAGGATATAAGGATTAAAGAGCTTATGGAGCGCTTAAAGGACGGCTCGGTGACCGAGGTCATCCTGGCCACCAACCCCACGCTGGAAGGAGAACAGACCGCCATGTACCTGAACAAGCTGATTTCGGTAATGGGCATCAAGGTTACCCGCCTTGCCCGGGGGCTCCCCTTCGGCACCGAGTTGGAATACGCCGATGATGTCACCCTCACCCGGGCTATGGAGGGCAGGCAGGAATTTAAAGGAGGTTAAAATGGAGCACCGCCTCTATAGGGCGGGCTAGGGTGGGAAGCAGGACATAAGTCAAAAATGAAGAAGGATGAAACCTCAAAAATAGGGGGAACATAAGAAAGGAGGAAGTAAAAATGCCAATACCACGAGACCAATTTGACCAAGGCTTAGACGAGACAAGGTCCCAAATACTCAAATTCTTAACGGAGCATCCTGATCAAGCATTTGAGGTAAGCGAGGTAGCAGAAGCAATATATGGCAAGGGATCCCCGCCAGACATAGGTACAGCCATCATTCTAGGGCTTACCATAGCCTTTGGAATTGGCACTCCCTTAGATGACCTAGCACGAAAAGGACTAGTGCAGAAGAAGACAATCGGCGGAAAGACTTATTACAGTATTCACAAAGGGTAACCTGCTTTAGTCAAACAAAAGTAACCCAAATGACCAAGCCGCGTAATTACCAGACCGAAGCCATAATAATCAAAAAGACCAAGCTGGGGGAAGCGGATAGAATCCTCACCCTCTATACCCCCCATCTGGGCAAGATTCAGGCCGTGGCTAAAGGGGTAAGGCGCCCCCGGAGCAAGATGTCGGGGCACCTGGAACTGCTCACCCACAGCCTGGTGGCGCTGGCGCGGGGGCGAAACCTGGACACCGTAACCGGCTCCCAGACCATCAACAGCTTCCTGCCCCTGAAAAGCGACCTAGAGCTTAGCTCCTACGCCCTCTACGCCATTGAGCTGGTCAACCAGTTCGCCGCCGACGATGTCGAAGACTACCCCGTTTTCCAGCTACTGCTGGAGACCATGAAGAACTTGAGCCAGGGCGGTGATAACGAACTGCTCCTGCGCTACTTTGAGCTTCACCTCCTAAACGAGGCCGGCTACCGCCCCCAGTTAGAGCAGTGCGTCTCCTGCCACTCCCCGCTAAAAGAGGTCGCCAATGCCTTCTGCCCCGGCGCCGGCGGTATGCTCTGCCCCGCCTGCCGCCAGAGCCAGCCGTTCAGCTATCCCCTCCCGCCAGAGGCGTTAAAAGCGCTGCGCTCCCTCCAGAACGACGACTACGGCACCGCCAGCAAACTGAAGATAGAGCCCAAAATGGCCCAACAGCTAGAAATGGTGATGCGGAATTACCTGAGGTATTTGCTGGAAAGAGAAGTGAAATCAGCCGCCTGGCTGGATACCATCAAGGGACAAAGCGGGCCGAAATCTCTAGTACCATAGGATAAAGGACAAAATGCCATGAAATACCGCCGGGTGCTTGGAAGTCTAAAGCTTTTGCTATATACTTAAGTAAAATGGCATCCAGACTGGACCGAATAGCCCAACAGCGCCGGCAAAAGCTTGAGCGGATTCGAAGTCGCGGCATAGAGCCTTACCCCTACGTCTATCACCGCAGTCACACCACCGAACAAGCCCTGGCCCTGCTCAACAAACAGGAGGCGAAGAGCCAGGCCAAGGCCCGGGTGGTCAGCCTGGCCGGGCGCATTACGGCTAACCGGCCGATGGGCAAGATCTCCTTCCTTGACCTGCGCGACGGGGCGGGCAAGATTCAGCTCTGCTTATACCAGAACCGCCTCAGCGAGGAGACTCTGGCCCTGTTTCAGGACCTGGACATCGGCGATATCATCGGCGCCAGCGGCAAGCTCTTTCGCACCAAGAGCGGGGAGCCAACCCTTGAGGTAGAAAGCCTCGCCCTGCTGGCCAAGTCGCTCCAGCCGCTGCCGGAAAAGTGGCACGGACTGGCTGACGTGGACAAGCGCTACCGCCAGCGCTACCTTGACCTCATCGCCAATGCCGAAGCCATGGAGACCTTCCGCGTGCGCAGCCAGGTTATCGCCGCCATCCGCCAGTTCCTCAACCAGCGAGGATTTATTGAAGTAGAAACGCCGGTGCTGCAGGCGTCAGCCGGCGGCGCCCTGGCCAACCCCTTCACCACCCACCACCAGGCCCTGGACCAGGACTTCTACCTGCGCATCGCCCTGGAGCTACACCTCAAGCGGCTGCTCGTCGGCGGCTTCGATAAGGTCTATGAAATCGGGCGCATCTTCCGCAACGAGGGCGTTTCCACCCAGCACCACCCCGAGTTCACCATGCTGGAGAGCTACGAGGCTTATGTCAACTACCAGGACGTAATGACCATGCTGGAGGAAATGGTGTCTGAGGTCTGCCAGCAGGTCATGGGCACAACCAAGGTAAATTTCGGCGAAAACCACGTAGAATTCAAACCCCCCTGGAAGCGCCTCACCCTGCGCGACGCCGTCAAAAAGCACAGCGGCATCGACTTCGTCACCTATCCCACCGCCGACGGCCTGCGGGATAGGATGCGCTCGCTCAAAATCGAGGTCGACCCAAAGAAGAACTGGGCCAAGCTGGTTGACGAGCTTATCAAGAGCTTCGTTAAGCCCAAGCTAATCCAGCCCACCATAATCTTTGACTACCCGGTCTCCATGTCACCGCTGGCCAAGACCAAGCGGGATGAAGAACGGGTGGCTGAGCGTTTCCAGGCTATTGCCGGTGGACTGGAGATTGCCAACGCCTATACCGAGCTCAACGACCCCATAGAGCAGAGGAAGCGCTTTGAGGAGCAGCTGAAAGAAAGGCAGGGGGCCGACGAGGAGAGGTGGACGATTGATGAGGACTACCTGCTGGCGCTGGAATACGGCATGCCCCCCGCCGGCGGGCTGGGGGTGGGCATAGACCGCCTGGTGATGCTCCTGACCAACCAGCCGGCAATCCGCGAGGTGATTTTATTCCCCCAGCTCAGGGAGAAACAATAAGGATATATCTTTTCCCACCCACCACCCTTGAAAGAGGGGGATAAGCCTCCGAGGGCGGGCTAGGTGGGAAGAAACAACTTAAGGAGCAAAAGATGCCGCTTGAGATAGGCGTCTGGAACGCCTGGATTTTCATGAGCAGTTTTATCCTGCAGATGCTGGCGATAACGCTTTTGGGCAAGAGAGTGTGGGCCAGAAGCGGGCACCCCGCCGATATGAAGAAAAGCAGGACCGAAAAAACGGCGGGCATAGTCGGCAACGCCATCTGGGGGCTAGCCACGGTCTACTCTATCTTTCTACCTCTTAACCTGGGGGAAATATGGTTCTACATCGGCCTGCCCGTATTTCTGGTGGGACTGCTGATACTGGCGGTAGCCACCGCCAACTTTGCCACCGCCCCCGCCGAAAAACCGGCCACGCAAGGGGCATATTATTTTTCGCGGCACCCGCTCTATCTATCAATGCTTATCATCTATATCGGCACCGGCATCGCCTGTGCTTCCTGGCTGTTTATCCTGCTGGGCGTGGCCAACATCTCCTGGATGGGAACGGAGACGCGCCTTGAGGAGAAATACTGTCTTGAAAAGTACGGCGATTCATACCGTAAATACATGAACAGGACACCGAAGTGGATAGGAATACCCAAAGCGGTATAAAATCAATAAAGAGAGTGCAAAATGGCTGATGACAAGGACCTAATCGCCTACTGCGGCATCTACTGCGGTGAATGCTTCATTGGCCAGGGTAAGGTCGCCGACCTGGCCCGCGACTTGAGAAAAGAGCTGAGAAAATTCCGCATAGATAAGATGGCCAAGTCCTTCTCCGAGACGCCCTTCTTCGCCGTGTTCAAAGGCTACCCGCAGTGCTATGATGTGCTGGGGGCGCTGGTAAGAATGCGCTGCAAGAACACCTGCAAGGGCGGCGGCGGCCCGCCATTCTGCAAGATGAGAAAGTGCTGCCAGAAGAAAGGCATTGAAGGCTGCTGGGAATGTGAAGAGTTCGAGACTTGCAAGGAACTAGACTTCGTAAAGACCTATCATGGAGACGCCCACCTCAAGAACCTGAGGAAGTTGAAGAAGACGGGGGTCGAAGGTTTCTTAAAAGGCAAAAAATACTGGTATGCAGCTCCGGCGAGGAAGGAAAATGCTTGACCTGAAATTCGTCCGGGAGAATATAGAGCAGGTAAGAAAGGCGGTAGCTGACCGCCAGGACAGCGCCCCTCTGGATGAGATTGTGGGGCTAGACGCCGAGCGCCGCCAGAAGCTATTAAAGCTGGAGGATTTAAGACACCAGAGAAAAGAGGCGGCGCGGGATAAAAAAGCCGATAAAGAGACCGGGCGCGACCTGCGCACCACCATAAGGGGGCTGGAAGAGAAAGTCCGCAGTCTGGACGAGCAGATTGAAGCGCTCTTGCTTCAAATACCCAACATCCCCCACCCCACCACGCCGGTGGGCAGGGACGAAGGGGATAACCCGGTAGTCCGCTCCTGGGGAGAGCCCAAGGGCTTTGATTTCAAGCCCGCCCCCCACTGGAAGCTGGGCGAAGACTTAGGCATCATCGACTTTGAGCGGGGGGTAAAGCTCTCCGGCAGCCGCTTCTACGTGCTCAAGGGGCTGGGGGCGAGGTTGCAGAGAGCCATCATCGCCTTCATGCTCGACATTCATACCGCCGAGCACGACTACCAGGAGGTATATCCGCCCTTCATGGTCAAGAGGGAATGCATGGTCGGCTCGGGCAACCTGCCCAAATTCGCCGATAACCTCTATCACGATGAAGAGGACGACCTCTGGTTCGTGCCCACGGCTGAGGTGCCCATCACCAACCTCCACCGCGATGAGATTATCCCGCCGGGAGTCCTGCCCATCTACTATGTCGCCTACACCGCCTGTTTTCGGCGGGAGAAGATGTCGGCGGGTAAGGATACCCGGGGCATAAAGCGGGGTCACCAGTTCGACAAGGTGGAGCTGTACAAGTTCACCGAGCCATCCGCCTCCGATGAAGAGCTGGAGAAGCTTCTTAACGATGCCGAACAGGTCTGCCAGAAACTGGGGCTGCCCTACCGGGTCAAACAGCTCTGCACCGCCGACCTGGGCTTCGCTTCACAAAAGTCCTATGACATTGAGATGTGGGCGCCCGGCTGTGAGGAGTGGCTGGAGGTAAGCTCCTGCTCCAACTGCGGCGACTTCCAGGCCCGCCGCGCCGATATCCGCTATCGCCCCTCCCCGGAAGATAAGCCCCAGTTTGTCCACACCTTGAACGGCTCCGGATTAGCCCTGCCCCGCGTCCTCATTGCCATTATGGAGAACTACCAGCAGGCCGACGGCTCTATCTTGGTGCCTGAAGTGTTGCAGGGGTTTGTGGGGGAGAAGGTTATAAAGTTATAAAATAGAAGGGATTCTGAGACTGCTATCTCCGCCTTCTACCTTTAGCCCTACGAGAACTACTGGTTGCCCGTACATCAACCTCACGGCTTTTTTCGCGCACCCTTACAAGGTTTGCTTTTCTAAACGTTCCCCCACATTCGGCGCACGTGAACTTCTGACCAAGAAGCCAAGAAAATCTGCTTTCCGTTACCTTAAATTTGTCATGACCACAATGCGGACACAGCTTCTTAGCCCTAAGTGACTGGCTTACTACTTTCTTGTGTTTAGTAGACCTTGGCATATCTATCACTCCTAACAGAATTGCCTATAACATTGCTATTTGCCAACATTTTAGCACTAAAAAGTTGCAAGTCAATCCCTAAACCACAAACAAATCCAGCCCGCCCATCATATTCATCACCGCCCCGCTCATATACCGCGCCTCCTCCGAAGCCAGATAAGCGACGGCATCGGCAATCTCCTCCGGCTCGGACAGCCGCTGTGCCAGCAGCCGCTTGCCCAGCCTCTCCCGCGCCTCGTCAGTCAGTGGGGCATCGGTATTGGCTATGCCCACTACCACCGCGTTGCCGGTTATGTTGAACCTGGCACCTTCAATGGCAACCGTCTTGGCCAAGCCAATCAGCCCCGCCTTGGAGGCACCGTAGCTCGCCTGCCCGTAGCCGCCCATTACGCCAGCTATTGATGAAATGTTAATAACCCGCCCCCAATTGTTTCCGCACATATCCGCCCAGACCGCCTTGATGCAGTAAAAAGCGGAATTCAAGCAGATTTTGACCTCGTTATCGAACTCCTCAATGGTGGCTTTGTAGATAGGAACGAAGTGGCCCATCTGGGCGGCGTTGTTCACCAGTATGCTCACCGCTCCCAGCTCAGCCTTGACCTTCGCCAGCCCCTTCTCAACATCCTGGGCGTCCCTGACGTCCATCTTGACGGCGATTGATTTTCGGCCCAGCTTCTTTATCTCCTCAGCCACCGCCTCCGCACCCTCAAAGTGCCCCCAGCCGCTGACGGCCACATCGGCGCCGTCTCTAGCCAGGGCCAAGGCAATGGCCCGCCCGATACCGTGTGGCCTTGACGAGCCGCTGACAAAAGCGACCTTCCCTTCTAAAGACATGCTTTTACCTCCTTGCTAGATTTGACCTTGTCTTACTGACTCTCTATACTGGACGTCACGGAGGGGTGTCCGAGTGGTTGATGGTGACGGTCTTGAAAACCGTTGCTCCGGGACACCGGAGCCGTGGGTTCGAATCCCACCCCCTCCGCCACCGTCTTTAAACTACACATTAGCTAGTGAGGCTCCACCGAGACCCCGTTCAGCATGGCAAAACCTAAAGGGTTTAAGTCGTATCCGCTAACGTAGGGCTTAATAAGGGTATAATTCTGCCCGAAAGCTAAGGGCAGGCAGGCGGCGTCATCAACCAGCAGTTGCTCGGCCTGTTGATACAGGCTCAAGCTCAAATCGCTGTCCTGCTCCACCCCCGCCATATCCAATAGCTCGTCCACCTCAGGGTTGCTATAGCCGCCGTAGTTATTATCAGAGCCGCTGTGAAAGAGAATCTCCAGAAAGTCCTGCGGGTGAGGGTAATCGGCAATCCAGCCCATATAGAACATCTCGTCCCTCTCCTCGGCGAGGTAATAGAGGAACCTCTCCGGCTCCAACTGCCTGACCGTTACCTCCACCCCCAGGTTCTCCCGCCACTGGTAAACGATAGCCTCCAGCTCCGGGGAGATTAGCCCTCCCCAGCCTATAGTGGTAATGGTGATAGGCGGCAGTTGGGATACGTCGCCGTAGCTGGAATTGGCAATCAGCTCTAATGCTTCTTCTACATCATATTCCAGCCCGATAAGGTCTTGGTTATAGCCAGGCATGCCCGGCGGCAGGACGCCGTAGGCCGGCTGCATCATGCCCCTGAAAACCAGGGGGACCAGCATGTCCTTATCGATAGCCAGAGAGAAAGCGCGGCGTATATCGGCATCGTCAAAGGGCGGCTCCTCGGTGTTAAAGCCGATGTAGTAAAAGCTGAGCTCAGGTACTATCTCAAGGTTCAAGTAGAAGGGGCCGGCCTCATCGGTAACCCGGTAAATGTAATCACTGCCGACGTCAGTGACATCGATTTGGCCCATCTCGTACATATTCATAGGCACGCCGCCCCAGAGCTGAAAGACGACGCTTTCAACCCCGGCCAACTGGCCGTAATAAAGCTCGTTTCTCTCCAGGACGAGCAGTTCGTTTGCCTGCCACTGCCCCAGCCTGAAGGGGCCGGTGCCGTTGGGTTGGCGCCACCACTCCCCGCCCGACTCAACATTGAACCTGTCGACGACAAAGGCGGTAGCAAAGGTCAGCTTGGACAGGAAATAGGCCTTGGGGGCGTCTATAGTTACCTCCAGGACAAAATCGCTGACAACCCTGATGCCGCTGATGTCTTCACTGGCGCCGGACAGCACCTCGTCCACCCCGACGATATCGCCCAGATAGACGGCTGCCGTCTGAGAGCCAGTCTGGGGGTCGCAGGCCCTCGCCCAGGAATAGGCAAAGTCCTCGGCGGTAACCTGCCTGCCGTCGTGAAAGTAGACGTCCTGCCTGAGGTAAAAGGTATAAACCGTCCCGTCTTCGCTGACATCCCAGCTCTGGGCGATATCAGGCACCGGCTCCAGGTTATCGTCAAGGCGGACCAGACCGCCGAAAATCTGCACTATATACTCATGGGAGGTCGCCTCGCTGGAGACGGCCGGGTCGAGGGTCCAGGGGTCGATACCATAGAGATTGAGTACCCCTTCCCCGCTGGGGGGCGGGGTTGTCGTCCCCCCGTTATCCTGAACGCCGCACCCCCAGCCAAACTGCCAGCTGCTGACAATCAGGGCGCAGACCAGGATTGCCGCAAGAAGTACATATATAATTATTCTGATTCTTTTTCTGTCCATTATATTTAGCTCAGAATAACCCTTCCCTCTTCAGGCTGAAGAACTTTCTATCGCCGATGATAATATGGTCCAACACCTCAATGCCCACCAGCTCCCCCGCCTCAGCCAGCCTCCTCGTCAACTTTATGTCATCTTCCGAGGCTTCGGGGTCTCCGGAGGGGTGATTGTGGACAAAGATTACGGCGGCGGCGCTGGCTGAAATCGCCTCCCTGAACACCTCCCTGGGGTGGACGATGCTGGTATCCAGACTGCCAACGGCAATCTCGGCCACCCTTATCAGCTGATTCCTGGTATCCAGCAGGAGCGCCAGAAAAAACTCCTTCTTTTTCCCCTTAAGCCTTGCCCTCACCAGTCTGTCCACATCCTCGGGGGTCTTGGCTACCTGCTTATCTTCGGCTTGAGCGTAACCCTCCAGCCGGTTGGCCAGCTCAAAGGCAGCCTTAATCTGGGCCGCCTTGGCCAGACCAATCCCCTTCACCTCTGACAGCTCCTCCACCGAGGCATCGGCGATACCTTTTAGACCGCCGAAGCGGGACAAGAGCCTCTGGGCGGTCACCATCACCGATTCACCGGCAACGCCGCGCCCCAGAATCACCGCCAGCACCTCCTGGGCCGAGAGGACTTCCACCCCCAACTTATGCAGCCTCTCCCGGGGCCGCTCAGAAAGGGGCAAATCATGAATGGTGAACGATTTCTTTACCATCCCCCTTCACCTTCGAAAAGAACTAGTATTGCTGGGCGATATAGTCCCGCCACAGGCTGTCCAGACCGTCCATATCAAAGCCGTAGACGCTTTCCAGGGCAGCGTCATAGTCGCTGCCCTCTCTAAAGACATTAAGTAATTCCAGCATCTTGACCTGCCCGTAGGTATCGATAAGGAACTCAACCAGACTGTAGCTCTGGGCGTAGCTCAGGTAAGCCTCCTCGGCGTAAGCGGAGAAGGGACTGCAAAGGCTCTGCACCGAGATAAGGTCATCATCGGCCACCGCCATCTCCAGATAACTGGCCAGGCCCAGCTCCAGCTCCCCTTCAGTATGCATGGCCAGGCCTTCGTCAAGCCAGGTGGGCAATTGATTATAGGGGTTAAGGGTCATCTGGTGGATAACCAGGTGCGTCAGCTCATGGGCGATGGCCCTCTTCCCCCAGGTGGTATTAGCGTCAGATATGCCGATAGCCATGATACCATGCCTGGTATAGGCTACCCCACCCGTCCACTCCTGGGGATAAATCATAGCCCCCCTCAAATCATCAGAATTAGCGTAGATATAGAGCTGGACCAGCCTCTCCAGCTCGGCGCCGGTGTCCTCAGCCAACCGCACCAACGCCTGCTGGGCGGCTGTCATCAACTCCCGGGCAAAGGACTCGTCCCCCTGATACCAATAGATGGTCACCTGCCCCTCGGTTAAACTGCTCCATGAATAGCGGACATCGTTGAACTGGATCGAAGATGGGGCCGTCTCTATCCTGTCGCCGCTGGCGTCCTCCACCTTCCACCAGTATTCCACGGTGGAGCCGGGCGGTAGCCCGCCGACGTAAACCATCGATAAAGACCAGCTGACCTCAACATCAGTGTCGGGGGTAAATTCAACGTAGCCTTCGCTGATAACTTGAGCAAAGCCGGCCCGGTCAACGGTGTAGCATAAGCGAATATCGGTGATATTGACATCGCTACTGGCGGAGAGGCTGAAGTTGAGCTGGTAAGGGAACATCGCCGTAGCCGAGCTGTTCAGTACGGTTAACCCGCCCTGGGCCTGGACCAGACCCGGGCTCAATATTGCCAGAATCAAGCCAAGAGCTAAAGCTATTACCCCGATTTTCTTAATCATTCTATTCATCCGGATTTTTCCCCACCCCGTTTAATATCTATGTTTTCTTCCCACCCTGCCCGCCCAAAAGGGGCTTCGCCTCTCTTAGACTCTCTTGCCTCCCCCTACCCTCAAGGGAGCTTCAAAAGCTAAGCCTCTCTTACCTTCCCCTTCCTTATAAGGGCGGTGGGCGGGAAAAGATATAAAATATACAGCCCCCCACACTTCAAGGTGTCGGTAAAGAGGTTTTACCTTAGCACGGCAGGGCAGGTGGGTGGGAAAATAGACCTAAAACCTCCTTTTTATTCCTCTTCCCCTAAGCTAGAGCGTAGATAAGCGGATATAAAATCGTCCAGCCCACCGTCCAGGACGGCATCGGTATCGCTGGTCTGGTAACCAGTGCGGTGGTCTTTTACCATCTTATAGGGATGGAGGACATAGCTTCTTATCTGGTTTCCCCAGCCGGCATCAATGCGCTTCCCCTTTAATTTAGCCCTCTCCTCCGCCCTCTTGGCCAGTTCCAGCTCCAGGAGGCGGGAGCGCAGTATCTTCAGGGCGATTTCCTTGTTCTGATGCTGAGAACGCTCGCTCTGGCAGGAGACCACCAGCCCGCTGGGCAGATGGGTAAGCCTCACCGCGCTGCTCGTCTTCTGCATATGCTGTCCTCCCGGTCCACTGGAGCGAAAGACATCAACCTTCAAATCTTCGAGCTCTATTTTGACATCAACATCGCCTTCGGCTTCAGGCATCACCTCAACCAGGGCAAAGGAGGTATGCCGGGCATGGTCGGCATCAAAGGGGGAGAGCCTGACCAGCCGATGGACGCCGTGCTCCGATTTCAGGTAGCCGCAGGCAAAGCCGCCGTTAACCCCGATGACGGCGCTCTTTATTCCCGCCTCCTCCCCCGGGGAAACATCCAGCACCTCAGCCTGATAACCGCGCCGCTCCGCCCAGCGCAGGTACATCCTCATCAGCATCTGCGCCCAGTCCTGAGACTCGGTGCCCCCAGCCCCGGCATGGATAGAGAGAAGGGCGTTTCTATCGTCATAATCACTGCTAAAAGCCACCTCCAGTTCCATCTCGTCAAGGCGGGCGGCCAGCTTTTCCACCTCAGAGGTAATCTCCGCCTCCAGCGAGCTATCCCCCAGGGATATCAACTCGGTGATGTCCGCCGCCTGTTTCTCCATTCCCCGCCACCGCTCCACTACCTTCTTCTGCTCCGCCAGCCGGCGCATAGCGCCCTGCGCCTTGCTCTGCTCCGACCAGAAATCGGGCTCAGCCGACTGCTTCTCTAACCTGATAATCTCCTTTTCCCTTTCGGCAATGTCAAAGATGCACCATAGCCATAGAGATTCGGGAGCTTAAATCCTTTAACTTATCCCTTAACTCCTGCATCTAACCAAAGAGCCTCCCTTGATAGTCTGCCGCCGATGCCGTGCTCATCCCTGCTGGCTTTAGATTCCCTCCCGCCGCCAGGTGGGCTAAGCGGGTAGGCTCGGGCAGACGATAGCCGCGGCAGCACTCCAGCGCCCAGTAGATAGCCGCCTCCAGGTCAACCCTGTGACCAATGGAAACATAGATAGGGTTCACCGCCGTCCTGGTGCGCAGGACGGCGCCTATAGTCTCATCCCCGTCCACCAGCTCGGCATAGCTGCCCGCTTCCTCAGCGGGCACCCGGTGGCGGCCGCATAGCCGCGACTTGGCACAGCCGATGGTGGGAACATCCAGAAAGAGGCCCAGGTGAGAGGCAAGCCCCAGGCGCCTGGGGTGGGCAATCCCCTGCCCGTCAACCAGGATAAGGTCGGGGGTAACGCTTAGTTGCTCACAGACGGCCAGGGTCAGCGGCGCTTCTCTGAAGGAGAGCAGGCCGGGAACATAGGGAAAATCTACCCTGCCTTCTACTACCTTTGCCTCCACCAGTTCCAGTTGGGGGTAGTTCAAGACCACCGCCGCCCCGCTAGCCGTCCCCCGCTCACGGTTTACCGATATATCCAGACCGGCAATGAACCGCGGCTCAGCCACCTCGTTAGTTCGGGAGACCTGTGGCGCCAATTTGAGCTGTATATCTAAAGCCTCGGCGGTGCTGACCTGCCAGCTGTGTAAGTCTTTTATTCGCACAGTTTGATTATAGCGACTGGGGAAAGCTATGACAACTTTAGCCATGATACTTTTGTTAACCCCACCCCGTTTTATATCTATTCCCACCCGCCACCCTTTAAGGAAGCCTCCACCCCTTAAGGTGACGGTAAAGAGGTTTCACCTCAGCACGGCAGGGCGGGCAGGGTGGGAAGAAAAACGCATTCTAAAGCGGGGGGGATAAGGGGTGGACAAGGAATGTGTAATAGGGCTGAAAACGGGGTCCCCGCAAAAACAAGGTTTTTGTGGGGCAAAAAACCCCTGTAGGGCGGGCTGGGTGGGACGAAAGACCCGCCACCATTGACAGCGAGGCGATAATAGCGCATAATAGAGCCTAAAAAGGCCAGATAGAATTGGTAAAAATCAGATTACGCCGCGTAGGAGCCAAAAAAAGTCCGAGCTACCGCCTGGTAGTAGCCGATGTCCAAGCCCCCCGTGATGGGGCCTTCATTGCTATTATCGGTCACTATAATCCCCTGACCGACCCCGAAACGATAGTCATCGACGAGGAAAAAGCCCGCCACTGGCTAAACCACGGAGCCCAGACCACCGATACCGCCGCCAGGCTGCTGGCTAAAGCCGGCATTATCGAAGAGCCCAAAGCCAGGCAGGAAAAAATTAAAGCCGGCGTCCCCGCCAAACCCAAAGCCAGTAAGAAGAAAGCCAAGGCTACTGCCGCCGAGAAAGCCAAAGCCGAAGAGCCCAAGGCCAAAGTAGCTGAAGAGCCCAAAGCTGAAGAACCGAAGGCTGAAGCCGCCGAAGAGCCCAAAGCCGAAGAGCCCAAGGCCAAAGTAGCTGAAGAGCCCAAAGCTGAAGAACCGAAGGCTGAAGCTCCGGAAGAGCTTGAAGCTGAAGAAGAATCCAAAACAATCAAGGAGGAACCTGAAGCCAGTATTACCGAAGAGCCCGAAGCCAGCAAGAAGGAAGCCGCCGCTGGCGAAGAACAAACCGAAAAAACCGAGGAGAAATCATGAAAGAACTAATCGAATACATCGCCAAAGCCATTGTCAATGCACCTGATGACGTGGTAGTAACCGAGGAGACCGGTGACGAGGGCACAACGCTCAAGTTACAGGTCGCTGATGATGATAAGGGAAGGGTTATTGGCAAGCAGGGTCGTGTCGCTCAAGCCATGCGCACCTTGATTAGAGTAATGGCTGCCAAGCAGGGCACCAGAGCCACTCTCGAGATTCTTTAAAGCCTATACTTAAAAGTTTCCAGTAATGAAACCAGCCGGCAGGGTGGGGTGAACCGTTAGGTGGACTGAATCCGGGGCTTTCTCCTTCTTCTCTCCGCCACCCTGAGGCGAATCAGCGAGCGGCGCAGCGCCGTCTCAGCCCGTGCCATGTCCAAGCCCGGAGCCTGCTCCGACAACCGCTCTTGAGCGCGGCGCTTGGCTTCCTCCGCCCGGGCGATGTCAATCTCCTCAACCCTCTCGGCGGCGTCGGCCAGCACTATAATCCTGTCAGGGCGCACCTCAAGAAAGCCGCCGCTAATAGCCAGGTAGAACTCCTCGCCACCCTTCTTCACCAAAAGCTCACCGGGCAGCAACATGGTCATCAGCGGGGCATGATGGGGCAAAAGCCCCAGTTGACCTTCAGCCCCGGGAGCGACCACCTCATCCACATCATCGGAGAAAACCACTCGCTCCGCGGTAACAATATCAAGCTTGGTGGTAGCCATAAACCTTTAAGCCTCCAGGCTCTTGGCCGCCTCCACCGCCTCCTCAATCGTGCCCACCATGTAAAATGCCTGCTCGGGCAGCCCGTCATGGGCGCCCTCCAGAATCTCCTTAAAGCCGCGCACTGTCTCCGCCACCGGCACATACCTGCCCTTCCTGCCGGTAAAGACCTCGGTGACGAACATCGGCTGAGAGAGGAACTTCTGTATGCGCCGAGCCCGAGCCACGGTAAGCTTGTCCTCCTCGCTGAGTTCTTCGATACCAAGTATAGCGATTATATCCTGGAGGTCTCTGTAGCGCTGCAATACCCTCTGCACACCGCGAGCCACGCCGTAGTGCTCTTCACCGACCACGGTGGGGTCGAGGATGCGGGAGGTTGAGGCCAGGGGATCGACGGCCGGATAAAGCCCCTGCTCAGCGATAGACCTCTCCAGGGCGATAACGGCGTCAAGATGGCCGAAGGTGGTGGCGACTCCGGGGTCGGTATAGTCGTCGGCGGGGACATAGATTGCCTGAAAAGAGGTGATTGAGCCCTTCTTGGTCGAGGTAATCCTCTCCTCCAGCTCGCCGACCTCGGTAGCCAGAGTAGGCTGATAGCCCACCGCCGAGGGCATACGGCCCAGCAGGGCCGATACCTCCATGCCCGCCAGGGTATAGCGGTAGATATTATCAATAAAGAGGAGGACGTCCTGTCCCTCCTGGTCGCGGAAGTACTCGGCCATAGTCAGCCCGGAAAGCCCCACCCGAAGGCGGACCCCGGGGGGCTCGTTCATCTGCCCGAAGACCATCACCGTCTTATCAATCACTCCGGACTCTTTCATCTCGTTCCAGAGGTCATTGCCCTCGCGGGATCTCTCGCCGATACCGGTGAAAACGGAAAATCCACCGTGCTCGGTGGCGATATTGCGGATAAGCTCCATAATGATGACCGTCTTGCCCACGCCGGCGCCGCCATAGGCGCCCACCTTGCCTCCCCTGGTAAAGGGGGTAATCAGGTCAATCACCTTAAGGCCGGTCTCCAGCATCTGGGTGGTTGTCTCCTGCTCTTCCAGGGAAGGTGGGGGGCGATGCACCGGCCAGTGCTCTTTAGCCTTAACGGCACCGAGCTCATCTAAGGGCTCCCCCATAACATTGAACAGCCGTCCCAGGGTAGCCTTTCCCACCGGTACGGTGAGGGCGGCCCCGGTATCCAGGGCTTCCACCCCGCGCTGCAGCCCGTCGGTGGACGATAACGCCAGGCACCGCACCCAATTGTTCCCCACATGCTCCTGAGCCTCAAGCACAATCTTGCCCCCATCGGTGGCAATCTCTATGGCATTGTAGAGGGCAGGGAGCTCATCCGGGGGGAACTCTACGTCGACTACCGTCCCTATTACCTGGGCTACTTTTCCCTTGGCCATAGTAACCCCCTATTAAGGTCTCTTCATCGGCAGAAAGCCCAAGACCTTCTTATACCGGTAGTAAGTTACCCCGTCTACTATCTTAGATTCCAGTCTTCCCCCATATACCAGGGAGGTAAGAACCCTCTCCGCTTCTTCTTTGGACAACTTGACGCCCTTTGCCTCCAAAACTTTCACCAGCTCTTCCAGGGTGTAGGCGATGTAAAAATTGGGTCGAAGAAAATCTTTGAGCAAAACGAACGCCTCACCGCTGCGCTTTTGGTAATCATCACTGGTAATAGGCATAGCTAAAACCTCCTTCACTTAAGCTAGAGCCGCAGCTCCGCCGGTAATGTCCAGGAGCTCGGTAGTTATTGACTCCTGGCGTGCTTTATTATACATCAGAGTCAGCTCTTCAATCAGCTCGTTGGAATTATCGGTGGCATTGCGCATAGCCACCATCCTGGCTGACTGCTCGCTGGCGATAGACTCCAGAATGGCATGATATACCTGCATCTCGACAAACCTGGGCAAAAGCTCGCCCAGCACCGCCGCCGGACCGGGCTCATATATATAGTCCACGTTCTGGGCGGTGGGTATCTCCGCCGGCTCCACGGGAAGTATCTGCCGCATCACCGGCCTCTGCACCATGGTAGAGATAAACTGGGCATAGACCAGATAGACCAAGTCGATAACTCCATTGGTATAGTCATCAATAATGATACGAGATATGGGCAGCGTGTCCAGCAGGCTGGGTCGGTCGCCAAGACGGCTGAACTCGGCGCGAATATCGCGCTGGTACCGCCTCATAAACTCCAGCCCTTTGCGACCAACATTGATAAGGGTAACCGGTACACTCTGCTCCAGTATAAGGCTCGCCGTCTTGCGGTTGATACCAGCGTTAAGCCCGCCGCACAGACCGCGGTCAGGGGTGATATGCACTACGGCGATTTTAGCTACCGGGCGGCTCTGTAACAAGGGATGCAACACTTTAGCCTCTCCGGGCAAAGCCGCCAGGTCAGCTAGCACCTGAGTAATTTTATCAGAATAGGGGCGTCCTGCCAAGCCGCGCTCCTGCGCCCGCCTCATCTTCAAGGTGGCAATCATCTCCATGGCGCGGGTAATCTTGGCCGTAGCCTGAACGCCACGTATTCTACGCCGAATTAAACGAGTGTTAGCCAATCTCTATAATCCCTTTCTGATTTCATCCAGATTAGCCTTGTTCTGGGGCACCATCTGGAAAAACTTCTCCAGCTTATCACAGGGGTAATCCCTGCAATAGGCGCAGTTGACCACGCCTCTTTCTTGCCCGCACTTCCTTATCTCACAAACATTACAATAGCCGACCACCTTTCCAGTTTCAGAAAGACAGCCGTCGCAGTTTACGTCCTCGGGCTTGAAGTCGTGGTTATACTTTTTAGTCCACAGCTCAGCGATTTCTCTCCTCTTGGCGTCGTCATTATTTTTGGTGGCGATAAGCGCCCCGCAATCGCTACAAACTTCCCCGCAATAGGCAATCATCTTTTCCATTTATAAGCTCATCCCCTTCTTGAACTCCAGGATAGCTGCCTTTAACTTCTCCTCAATCTCAGGGCTAATATCCTTATCCTGGGCAATCTTTTTGACTATCTCAGGGTGGTTCGCCTCCATAGAGCGGTGGAAGTTAGTCTCAAAGGCGGTGATTTTAGCCACCGGCACGTCGTCCAGGTAACCGTTAATAGCGGCATAGAGAATCATGACCTGCTTCTCCAGCGACATGGGGACATACTGGGCCTGCTTTAAGATTTCAGTGATGCGCTGACCGCGCTCGAGCTGGGCCCGGGTCGCCTTGTCCAGCTCGGTGGTGCCGAATTGAGCAAAGACAGCCAGCTCCCGGTACTGGGCCAGCTCCAGCCTGAGCCTGCCCGCCACCTGCTTCATCGCCTGGGTCTGGGCGGCACTGCCCACGCGGGATACCGATAGGCCCACATTCAGCGCCGGCCTGATACCGGCATTGAAGAGGTCCGATTCCAGGTACATCTGGCCATCGGTAATAGAGATAACATTGGTCGGAATATAGGCGGACATATCACCGGCCTGCGTCTCGATGATAGGCAGAGCGGTGAGGGAGCCGCCGCCGTGTTCTTTATTGTATTTAGCCGCCCTCTCCAGCAAGCGGCTGTGGAGATAGAAAACATCGCCGGGGTAAGCCTCCCGCCCCGGGGGACGGCGGAGCAACAGTGAAAGCTGCCGATAAGCCCACCCGTGCTTGGAAAGGTCATCATAGATAACCAGGGCATCCTTGCCCTGCTCCATGAACTCCTCGCCTATAGCGCAGCCGGCGTAAGGGGCAAGATACTGCATCGCCGCCGAATCGGAGGCATTAGCCGCCACCACGATGGTATGCTCCATAGCCCCGTGAGCCTCCAGGGTGGCTATTACCCGCGCCACCTTGGATGTCTTCTGACCGATGGCGACATAGATGCAGATCAGGTCGCCGCCCTTTTGATTGATGATGGTATCAAGGGTAATAGCCGTCTTCCCCGTAGAGCGGTCGCCGATGATAAGCTCTCTCTGCCCCCGCCCCAGAGGAATCATGCTGTCTATAGCCTTAATGCCGGTCTGCACCGGGGTATTCACCGGCTGGCGCTGGGTAACATTGGGCGCCACCCTCTCCATAGGCCGCGTCTTCTTGGTCTTTACCGCCCCCTTACCGTCCAGGGGATGGCCTAAAGAATCAACCACCCGCCCGATAAGGGCTTCGCCTACCGGCACCTCGACAATGCGGCCGGTGCAGCGCACCTCGTCGCCTTCCTTAATCACGGTATAATCGCCCAGGATAATGGCGGCCACGCTATCCTCTTCCAGATTCAGGGCGATGCCCATGATATCGTTAGGAAATTGCAACAGCTCGTTATACTTGGCTGCCGCCAGACCGTGAATACGGGCGATGCCGTCGCCAATCTCAATCACGGTGCCGACATCGACCATGCCCACCGGGGCGCCGAACTGCTCAATCTGCTTCTTTAAGACAGAAACGATGTCTTGCCCTCTTATTGTCACTTAAGCCACCTCCTTAACCGGTTTCTTCACTCCGCCTCCCCGCTGGCCAGTTCATTCCTCAATGCTATCAGTTTACTATGGGTGCTGCCATCCAGCAACTTGCCGCCAACTCTAGCCACAATCCCACCGATAAGGCCGGAGTCCACCCTGGTTTTGAGCACCACCTTCTTGCCCACCACCGCTCCCAGGTGCTCTTCCAGCTTCTTCTTATCCTTATCATCGAGGGGAACGGCGGTAATAACCTCAGCCTGTTCTATGCCGCGATAGCCGTCCAGAAGGCGCTGGTATTCGTCGGCAATGTCAGCGGCCAGGCTTAAATTACCCCTGGTCACCAGCAGATAGACCAAGTTCAAAGCCAGCGGGTTTATCTTACCCAGCCGCTCCGATAAAATCTTGGCTTTACCAGCAAATCCGACCTTAGGACTCTCCATCAGGGCCAGCAAAGCGCTGTCCTCGCCCAGACCGGCAATCTTTTTTAAGTCGGACTGCCACTTGTCCAGCTCTTTTCTCTCCAGGGCGATGTCGAACACCGCCCGGGAATAGCGCCGAGCATAAATTCTTCTGGCCACTTACCTCTCCTTGAAATAACCGGCTAGCCCTTCTTCAGGGTAGAAGCTTCTTCCAGCACCTTATCGATAATCTGGCGGTGGGCTTTCTTGTCCAGGGTGCGGTCAATCACCTTTCCCGCCGCCGTTACCGTCAGGTCGGCAAACTCCTTGCGCAGTTCACCGATAGCCTCATCGCGCTCCCGCCGAATCTCGGCCTGCGCCCTGGTGATAAGGGTCTCGGCTTCCTGCTTGGAGTGTTGCTGGGCCTCTTTTTTAACCTCTTCTCCGGTTCGCATCGCCCGGGCGACTACTTCCTCGCCCTCCTTGCCGGCGGCCTCAATCCGCTTAGCCGCTTCCCCTTCAGCCCGCTCCGCGTGCTGCTTGATAAGCTCGGTATTCTCCATGCTCTCCTTAATCTTCCGCGAGCGCTCATCAAGCATCCTCATAATAGGCCGGTAAGCCACCAGATAGAGCAGCCCGAAAAGGATGGCGACATTGATAACCTGCGCCAGCAAGGTCGGCATATTTATGCCCAGACTTTCCAGACCTCCCATTTTCTCCTCCTTACAAGACCACAGTCGTTTTTAGGCCAAAAGGATGGCTAAAAGCACCATGCCAGCAATAAATGCTGCCCCCAGAACTGCGGCGGCAATAATAATACCTATAGACAGAGGTATTCCATTATCTTCCATGATAACCTCCTTCAAACTTTACCCGGCTTAAACAATCATAGCCAGGATGATGGCTACAATCAGCACGTAGATGCCGATTGCCTCAGCCAGACCCGCCACCAGAATCATGTTGGTGAAAATGGGTCCCCTCGCCTCGGGGTTACGGGCTATCCCCTGCAGTGCGGAGAAGCCGATAAGCCCGAGGGCCAGGGCTGGCCCCAGCATCCCCAACCCAACCGCCAGACCTATCGCCAGCATCTTCATTACTTCAGCATCCATTCTTGACCTCCTTATAAAGTATAGTAATATTTTAGGGCGTCTCTTCCCCGTGAGATTCTACCGCCAGGGTAAGGAAAATGAGGGTCAAACCGCCAAAGATAATGGCCTGTATGAAGCCGATAAGCAACTCAAGCCCATAGAAGGGTATGGCAAAGAGCCAGGGTATGAGGAAGGCGGCTACCAAAAGCAGAATTTCACCCGCCGTCATATTGCCGAAGAGACGGAAGGTAAGGCTGACAATACGAATAAACTCGCTTAAGCCCTCCAGAAGTCCGGTGAAAACGGCCATCGCGCCGGTGAACAGCCCCGATAAGCCCGCTTTGAGCTTGCCGGTGAATAGCTGGCGCGCCCCCCTGAAGAACTCCCCGAAATTAAGGAACTTGCCCAGGTAACGGATACCCAGCGTGCGCAGACCGAAGAACTCAACAAAAATAAAGGAGACCAGCGCCAGCGCCAAAGGCATATTGATATCGGTGTTGGCCGCCCTGATTAGCTCCGTCTCGCCATCGGCGGTATGGGCTATTATCGAGCCGAAGCCGGGCAGTAAAGCCAGCCAGGCATTAAAGGCGACGAAGAGAAAGATAGTCGCCACCACCGGGAAGAAGCGGCGCCCGTTGGTCTCGCCGGCGACGCTACAGCAGAGGTCGTAGAGCCAGCCGATTAAGAACTCAAGGGCGGCCTGCAACCGGCCCGGGATTAGCTTCATGCGGCGGGTAACTATATAAGAAAAACCCACCAGGAAGATAATAGTAATCCAGGCGCCGATGATGCTGTTGGTGATGGGAAAGCCGAAAATGTGAAAAACAGTCCCCGCCGGAAGGTGAGGGTCGGGACGGGGGACGCTGAGCCAGCTGGGCAAACCCAGATCGCCAAACAGGCTACTGCCCAGAGGGCCGATAATGAAGCCCACCACCAGGAGAACAAGGAGAACAATAAAAACCCCGATTACAATCGGAAAGGAACAGCCCAGGCAGCCCTTCTTTTCAGGCACTAGCCATTCTCCTTGTCCCTTTTGTTGCGCATGAGTGGTAATAGCATCCGATAAACGCCATAGAAAGCAACAACCAGACCCAAAATCAAACCAGCTATCACCAGAATAGGGGCGGTGCCGAATTTACTGTCTAACCAGAGACCGCCGAGCACACCACCCACGATTGAGATACCAATGAACCACCCCACCCCGATGAACCTTAAAGCCACTCCCCACCTTCTCATGCCTTGAGAGCATATCAAATCTGCTTCTCACGGTCAAGCTCTAGCTTTGGTCGCTAAAAAGCCCTAGGGCTTTCCAGTTCTAGGGCTTTTATTATCAAAACTACCTATTGCTTAATTTAAAAGAATTAAGGGCTTCCCCCGATTTAAGCCCTGGTCAAGACTTATGCTTGTCAAAGTCCTCCAGGTCGAGGGTGTTGATAAAATCATAGAAAGCGGACATCTTTTTTATCTCTTCTTCGCTGACCTTCTTGTCCCCGCCAGCTCCCCCCTCCAGGGGGATAGGTTTGCCCGTCTCTTTATCCAGCAAGATGCCGGCTTTATCCAGGACGACTTCATCGGCATAGATGGGCACGTCGGCCCTTACCGCCAGTGCCAGGGCGTCGCTGGGGCGAGAATCAACCTCCATCTGCCCCCCGTCCACGCTAAGAACAATCTTGGCGTAGAAGGTATCGTTCTTAAGCTCGCTGACAATGATAGAGCTGATAGTAGCCCCCAGGGTATCGATGACCGAGCGCAGCAGGTCGTGAGTCAGAGGGCGGGGCACGGTGACGTCCTGAAGCTTCACGGCGATGGCGTCCGCCTCGGCGGGGCCAATCCAGATAGGCAGATAACGGTCCGAGTCCTTCTCCTTCAGAATCACCACCCGTTGATAGTTCATCAGGCTGACCCTGATACTATCAATAGTCATCTCTATCATGCAGGTACCTCCTCTACTTCTCCCCAACACCTAAATTCTACTCCACATCACCCCTACTGTCAATAAGAGGTAAGGGCATTTCAAGAAGGGGTCTCGCTTCCCATACCCACCCACCCAAAAGGGTTTCACCACTCTTACACACTCCTTATCTACCCCTTTTCCCCCACCGTTTTAGAACGGGGTTTCCTTCCCACCCCTAACCCACCCTACGGGGGCTATCGGCTAGTCTTGCGCTCTTGGTGGGGGGAAGAAGGGGGATTAATCGGGGTGTTTAAGAGGGGCGCTAGCCCCTCTTTTCCTTAAAGAGGGTGGCGGGTGGGAAAAGATGAAATTGGGGCGGGGCAGAAAGTCTTAGAAGCGGAGCTTATGAGGGCGGGCTGGGCGGGAAGAAAAACCAAAGGCTAAAAACAGAGAAGGAAAAACATTTAGCCAAACGCTTCGTTATGGTATAATTAGCAATGAAAATTTTACTATCCTGTTCTATAACTCCCCATATGTGACAAAGGCAAGGAGGCATAAGCATGCAACAAGGCCAGAAAGCCATTCTCTGGTTCAACGAGGTCACCAAAGACGATGTGCCCACCGTCGGCGGCAAAGGAGCCAACCTGGGCGAAATGACCAGGGCGGAAATACCCGTCCCCCCCGGCTTTATCGTCACCGCCCACGCCTACTTTGACTTCATTAAAAAGTCAGGGCTCAAGGATAAAATCCGCCACACCCTCCAGCCGCTAGACACCAGCGACAGCAAACAGCTCCAGCAAATTGCCGCCGAGGTTAAAAAGCTAATCATGGACGCCGCTATGTCCCCGGAACTGGCCATCGATATTGAGCAGTCCTACCTCAAGATGGGCGGGGGCCTGGTGGCGGTGCGCTCCTCAGCCACCGCCGAAGACCTACCCGAAGCCTCCTTTGCCGGCCAGCAACGCACCTTCCTCAACGTGGAGGGAGAAAAAGAGGTGGTAGCCGCTGTCCAGGAGTGCTGGGCATCCCTCTTCGAACCTCGCGCCATCTTCTACCGGCACCATCAAGGCTTTGACCACTTCAAGGTCGGCATCGCCGTCCCGGTGCAGAAAATGATTCAATCCCAAGCCTCAGGGGTGATGTTCACCCTGGAGCCGGTAACCAGCGCCAGCGACAAGATTGTCATTGAGGCCGTCTTCGGCCTGGGCGAGGCTATTGTCTCCGGGGAGATAACCCCCGACCTGTATGTCATCGATAAAGATAATTTAGAAATCCTTACCAGGAAGACGGCCAATCAAGAATCACAGCTAATCAAAAATCCAGATGCCGACGCCGAAGAGGCCAACATCTGGATGCCGCTACCCGCCTCAACCCAGTCCCAACCGAAACTGAACGACAGCGAAATCACCAAACTGGCCTGGCTGGGCAAACAGATAGAAAACCACTACCGCTTCCCTCAAGACATTGAATGGGCCAAGGAAGATAACAAGATATATATCCTCCAAACCCGCCCGGTAACCACCATCAAGGAAGTGGCTGAGGCTGAACCTGAAATTACAGCGCCGGTGCTCCTCAGCGGAGATAAAGCCAGCCCGGGCATAGCCTCAGGGCCGGTGAGAATAGTCCCCAAGGCATCAGAGATAGACAAGGTAAAAAGCGGTGACGTGCTGGTGGCGGAGATGACCACCCCCGACTTCGTCCCGGCGATGAAACGGGCGGTAGCCATCGTCACCAACCGCGGCGGCAGGACGGCCCACGCCGCCATTGTCAGCCGCGAGCTGGGTATCCCCTGCGTCGTCGGCACCGAGCAGGCAACAACCACCCTGACCGACGGCCAGGTAATCACCGTAGACGGCTCTCACGGCAAAATCTACGACGGCAAGGTGACCAGAAGAATAAAGACCACCGCCGTTGCCGATATCCTCAGAGAGGCAATCACCACCAAGACCAGGGTCTACGTAAACCTGGCCCAGCCCGAGCTGGCCGAAACGGTAGCCGTCCGCAATGTCGACGGTGTGGGTTTACTGCGGGCCGAGTTCATGATTGCCCAGATCGGGGAGCATCCCCAGTATATGATTAGCCAGAAGCGGGGAGCGGAATTCGTCAAAAAGCTGGCGGCAAGCATCAACATCTTTGCCAAGGCCTTTAACCCCCGCCCCGTGGTCTACCGGACCACCGATTTCAAGACCAACGAGTATCGGGAACTCACCGGCGGGAAAGAATACGAAGCCGAAGAAGAGAACCCGATGCTCGGCTACAGAGGGGCTTCACGTTACATCACCGATGTCAAGGTCTTTAAGCTGGAACTGGAAGCCATCAAGAGGGTGAGACAGCACTACCAGAACCTGTGGGTGATGATTCCCTTCGTCCGCACCGTCGCCGAGCTGGCTCAAACCAAAAAGCTCATGGAAGCCGAGGGCTTAAAGCGCTCCAAAGACTTTAAATTATGGATGATGGTCGAGGTGCCGTCCAATATCTTCCTCATGGAGAAGTTCCTTGAAATCGGCATTGACGGCATATCCATCGGCTCCAACGACTTAACCCAGCTCATCCTGGGGATTGACCGGGACAGCGAAAAGTTAGCCAAGACCTTCGACGAGAGAAACGAAGCCGTGCTCATCGCCCTGGAAAGGGCGATTAAGGTGTCAAAGAGCATGGGAGTTACTTCTTCTATCTGCGGGCAGGCACCCTCGGTATACCCGGAGCTTACCGAAAAGCTGGTAGAATGGGGCATCACCTCGGTCTCGGTAAGCCCGGACATGATCGGCACCACCAGGGAGATAATCGCCAAGGCTGAAGCCAAGCTAAAGGGTCGATGATTGAGAAGCTTAATATCCGCCAGCTAGCCGAGGAAAGGGAGGAGAGCCTTTCCCCCCATGCCGCCAGAAGCAGGGCTTCGCAGGGCAGGCAAAGACCCGAGGAGCCCTGCCCGGTGCGCACCGCCTTTCAGCGCGACCGCGACCGCATCATCCACAGCAAGTCCTTCCGCCGCTTGAAGCACAAGACGCAGGTCTTTATCGCCCCCCTGGGCGACCACTACGTTACCCGTCTCACCCACACCCTTGAGGTGGCCCAGATAGCCCGCACCATCGCCCGCGCCCTGAACCTCAACGAGGACCTGACCGAAGCCATCGCCCTGGGCCACGACCTGGGCCATACCCCTTTCGGCCATGTCGGTGAAGAAGTGCTCAACGAGCTTTACCACCACGGTTTCAGCCACAACGAGCAGAGCCTGCGCGTGGTCGACCTCCTGGAGAACGACGGCCAGGGCTTGAACCTCACCTGGGAGGTGAGGGACGGCATCTTGAACCACTCCAAGACCGCGGAGGGCATAATCGGTGGGGAGGGCCAACCGGCTACCCTTGAGGGCGAAGTGGTCAAGATTGCCGATGCCATCGCCTATATCAATCACGACATCGATGACGCCATCAGGGCCGGCATGATCACCGAAGGCGACCTGCCGCTATCTGCCATTACCAAATTGGGCAATACACGCTCTCTGCGCATCAGCACCATGGTCTATGATATCATTGAGCGCTCCTGGGCGGTAAGGGGCAAAGATGAGGAAAACCCGGTAATCACTATGAGCCCGGAGATTCTGGAGGCGACCAACATCATGCGCAACTTTCTCTTTGAGCGGGTGTATAATATACGCTCGGCGCAGGAGGAATCTGAAAAAGCAAGGGAAATAGTGCGTTCGCTGTATGACTACTTTAACCAGCATGAAGATAAGCTCCCCGCCGAATACCGCTCTTACAGCGGCGAGCTTGAGCGCAGGGTGGTCGACTATATCGCCGGTATGACCGACCAGTACGCCTTAAGGACAGCCGAGGAGCTTTCTTTATCCAATGCCAAAGCTAAAGCGCTGGGCAAGAAAGAGCGAAAAGGCAAAGCGCCGGAAGTAAAATCCCCCCGCCTATTTTAAATCTTTTCCCACCCACCACCCTTTGAGGAAGGGAAAGTAAGAGAGGCTTCACCCGCCGCCCTTTAAAGCAAGGATAGTAGTATAATAGTAATATGAGCGCTATTGACGAAGTAAAACAGAAAACCGACATCATAGAAATCATCAGCCAGCAGGTCACCCTGACCAAAGCCGGGCGCACCTTCCGCGGGCTTTGCCCCTTCCACAGTGAAAAGCACCCCTCCTTCTACGTCTACCCCGAACAGCAGAGCTGGCACTGCTTCGGCTGCAACAACGGCGGCGATGTCTTCTCCTTCATCATGAAAAAACAGAACATGGACTTCGGCGAAGCGCTAAAACACCTCGCCCAGAGGGCCGGGGTCGTCATACCCGAAAGGTTCGAACCGGGGGCGGAAAGCGAGGAGAAGCAAAAGCTATACCAGATTAACCAGGCGGCGGCTCTCTATTTCCAGAGCCTGCTCAACTCCCCGGCGGGAAAAGAGGCACAGGGCTACCTTAGAGAACGGGGGTTCTCAGCAAAGACCATCACTGACTTCCAGCTGGGCTTCAGCGCCAATAGCTGGGAAGGCTTAAAGAAACACCTTTTAGATAAAGGCTATATCCAGAGCCAGCTATCGGCGGCCGGGCTGATAATAGAGAAAGAAGATGGCAAAAGCCACGACCGCTTTCGTAACAAGCTGATGTTCCCCATCTCCGACAGCCAAGGGCGCATTATCGGCTTTGGCGCCAGGGTGCTTGATGATTCTCTGCCCAAATACGTCAATTCGCCGCAGACGCCAGTCTTCGATAAAAGCGGCAGTCTCTACGGCATAAACCTGGCTAAAGACGCCATCAGAGAGCAAGACCTGGCGGTGATCGTTGAGGGCTACATGGATGTCATCACCGCCCACCAGAACGGCTTCAGCAACATGGTCGCCTCCATGGGCACTTCGGTTACCGAGAAACAGGTGGGCACCCTGAAGAGGACGACCAAAAACATAACCCTGGCCCTGGACGCCGACGCCGCCGGCGAGGAAGCCATGCTGCGGGGTGTCGGCTTTGAAAACAGCCTGGGGGCTGAGGTCAAGGTCGTTATACTGCCCCAGGGCAAAGACCCCGACGACGTTATAAAGCAAGACGCCCAAGCCTGGCCCAAACTGCTGGACGAGGCGATGCCGGTGGTCGATTTTACCTTTGACATGGTTACCTCCGGGCTCGACCTGACCACCGCCAGGGGCAAGGCTTCGGCCAGGGACAAGCTTCTGCCCATCATCGACCAGATAAAGGACATCGTGCGCAAGTCCCACTACCTGCAGAAACTGGGGCGCTTAATCGAGGTGAGCGAAAGAAACCTGGAAACCGACCTGGCCAGAATCAGGGCCAGACGAACCAGATTCCAGACGGCAAAGCCGGAACCAGAGGCGGCACCGCTAAACCCCCTCCTGGCCAACCCCGTCGAGGAATACTGCCTGGCACTGCTCCTCCAGCACCCGGAGCTTAAAGGCAGTGATGAAGGGCTCTTGCCGGAATACTTTGAGAACAGCGAAAACCGCGAAATCTTTATCGCCTGGCGGCAAAGTGCTAAAATAGAATCACTTAAAGAGGCGCTCGACCCGGCAACCCATGAGCACCTTGATGCCCTGCTGGCTAAAAAACTAGGCGGCACCAAAATAGGGCCCAAGTATACCGAGTGCGCCCTTCGCTTAAGGGAAAGGTACCTCCGCAGTCTGGCCAAGAAGATGGAGGCCGTATTAGCCCTGGAAGCCGAGTCAGGAGGCGAGGCCGACCTGGCTAAATTCAAGGAGGAATGGATAGGGGTTACCACCCAGCTAGGCGAGGTCTTCGCTCAACAAAGCCGGAGGAGGCAAAGGGGGTGAGGCAATGAATCCGAAAGACAACGATAACGAAAACTCTGAGGACGTAACCGTAAGGAAAAGCGGTTCCCGCAAATTCCTCTCTGACTCCGATGAGGATGAAGAGGAAGAAACTGAAGACAGCGACGATTCGAGCCCGTCATGGCGCGAGGCAAGGCACCTTGACAGTGAGAAATCGGAGTCAATCTCAGAGCTAGAGCTGGAAACGCATGCCGAGCAGGCGGAGGACCAGGAGGTAGTAGACGACCCGGTGCGCATGTACCTCCACGAAATCGGCCGGGTGCACCTTCTCACCGCTGCTGAGGAGAAGCAGCTGGCCAGAAAGATGGAGGAGGGCAGGCGCATTAAAGAGATTAAACAGGACTACCTGCTAAAAAAAGGCAGAGACCCAACAGCGACTGAAATAACAACTACCATACTTGAGGAATTGTCTCAGGTTTCCGCCACCCTAGACTTGCTCCAGGAGCAGCTTCAGCTAACGCCAGCGGCCAGCTTCCTGGAGACCATCGCCACCGCCAAACTGCGAGAAAGCATCGACAGCGAGATGAGGCCACAGCTAATCCTGGCCGTTGCCCACCAGGCAGACAAGTCCATACCCGAAGCGGAGCACCTGGTTATAAAGCTGTCACTAAATATCAACCTGTTGCCCAAGGAAGTCCTTGACATTATCGGGCAGAAAGCCTCTCTGGCCAGCCTGGGGCACCTGGTGACCAAGCCGTCTTTCCTCAAGTCGCTTAAGGCTTATGAGCAACAGCTCCAGGTCTACCTGGATAATATCGAGCTGGAGGCGGACAGGGCTGAGAGCCACCTCACCGAGGCCAACCTGCGCCTGGTGGTCAGCGTGGCCAAGAAACACATCGGGCGGGGCATGTCGCTCCTGGACCTCATCCAGGAGGGAAATATCGGCCTGCTCAGGGCCGTGGAAAAATTCGACTATCGCAAAGGCTATAAATTCAGCACCTACGCCACCTGGTGGATTCGCCAGGCTATCACCCGGGCTATAGCCGACCAGGCGCGCACCATCCGCATTCCCGTCCATATGGTCGAGACCATCAACAAACTGCTGAGGGTAAGCCGCCGCTTGGCTCAGGAACACGGGCGAGAGCCAACAGCCAAGGAAATCGGCAAGGAGATGGAAATATCCCCGGAAAAGGTGGGGGAGATAGTCAAGGTATCGCAGTTACCCATATCGCTGGAATCGCCCATGGGCGAAGAGGAAGACAGCCACCTGGGCGACTTTATCGAAGACCGCAACGCCCTCCCCCCCGCTGACGCCGCCTCTAAACAGCTGCTCAAGGAGCAAATAGATACCGTGCTCTCCAGCCTCAGCCCCCGCGAGCAGAGGGTGCTCCAGCTCAGGTTCGGATTAGAGGACGGGCGCAGCCGGACCCTGGAGGAGGTGGGCAAGGAGTTCAACGTCACCCGGGAGCGCATCCGCCAGATTGAAGCCAAGGCACTGCGTAAGCTGCGCCACCCCAGCCGCAGCCGTCGCTTAAAAGACTACCTGGAATAACCCTCCCCGCCCCCAGGTCATGTTTCCCACACCAACCCACCCACAAACGTCTTTCCAGAGGGGGCTTTGCCCCCTCTCTAACTCCCCCATAAGGTGGGGTGGCAAACACCAAAGGAGAGCTAATAGAGGTCACACCTCTATAGGGCGGGGTTGGGTGGGAAGCAGAACCTACGCTCTAGCCGAACATCCCCCTCAAATTCTTGGGCAGTTTGCCGCTAACCCCCATCTTCATCAGCTTCTGCATCTGACGGAACTGGTTAAGCAGCTGGTTTACATCCTGCGGCTTTACCCCGCTCCCCTGAGCAATGCGGCGGCGACGACTGCCATCAATGATATCGGGACTGCGCCTCTCCTGGGGGGTCATGGAGAGTATCATCGCCTCCACCTTCTTTAGCTGCTTTTCCTCCATGCCGGCGGGCAGTTGCCTGGAGAACTGCGATGCTCCGGGCAGCATATCCACCAGCTGTGCTACCGGCCCCATCTTCTGTATCTCCCTGAGCTGAGATAAAAAGTCCTCCAGATTGAAGCTGGCGGTGCGCACCTTCTTCTCCAGCTCTTTTACCTGCTTCTGGTCAAAGGTCTTCTCCGCCTTCTCAATGAAGGTAAGCACATCGCCCATGCCCAGGATGCGCGATGTCAGCCGGTCGGGGTGAAAAGGCTCAAAGGCATCGGCCTTCTCCCCGATACCGATAAACTTAATCGGCACCCCGCTGACCCAGCGGATGGAAAGTGCCGCCCCGCCCCGAGCATCGCCGTCCATCTTGGTTAAAATAAGCCCGCTAAGACCTAAGCGGGAGTTGAACTCCTCGGCCATCCGCACCGCATCCTGCCCGGTCATGGCATCAACCACCAGCAGGACTTCATCGGGCTTTAATTCCTTTTTGACTGAAGCCAGCTCGGCCATCATCGGCTCATCGATATGCATGCGCCCGGCAGTATCAATAACGACCCAGGTAACCGCCAGCTCCTTTGCCTTCTTAAGGGCGTGAGTGCAAACGTCCCGGCTCTTTGAGCTGGCTTTCTCCCGGTAGACGGGAATCTCAAACTGCTCGCCCAGGGCGGCTAACTGCTCAATGCCGGCCGGACGGCGGTTATCAGCCGCCACCAGAAGGGGCTTCTGCCCAGAGTGTTTCAGGTGAAGGGCCAGCTTGGCGGCGGTGGTAGTCTTGCCACCACCCTGCAACCCCACCAGCATGGCTATAGAAGGCGGGCGGGACGAAGGCTCCAGCCGACTCTCCCCCTCGCCCAGTATCTTTATAAGCTCCTCATTGACGATTTTAATTACCTGCTGGGCAGGGGTCAGACTCTCTAGAACCTCAGCGCCCAGGGAGCGCTCACGTACACTATCGGTAAAAGCCTTGACCACCTTGAAATTTACATCGGCTTCCAGAAGGGCTAAGCGCACCTGGCGCAGGGCGTCATCAATATCCTTTTCATTTAAGCGCCCCCGGCTGCTTAAGCGGCGGAATACGGCGCTCAGCTTATCGCTTAATACCTCAAACATAGCCTAATTCTAAGGGGAGGAAGCATTAAGCGTCAAGGTGGGGGTTATTTAAGGACCGACAATGTTTATCTCGGTTACGGGGTTATGGCTTGTCTGCTTAATGTTAAGCCTACCGTCGAGAGCGCGACCCGTTAACGGGCAGCTTACTGGCAATAACACAACTCGGTTGTATTTTATATCCATAGGAAACAACGGGTCGAAAAAGGTGGGAACATAGCTGATGGTAGCTATGTTTTCTCGACGTAATGAGAGCGTGAAGCTATGCTTACGCTGGTGACAGTGAGAACAAGAGAAAGTCGCCTTTCCTTCTTCTCTGACATAGCCCTTATTGAACCACATCAGGTATGCGCCATGCGGTCTCCATTCATAGAATTGATTTGCTCCGGACTTTACCTGAATGTAAGTGTAAATACACCACTTAAGGAAGACCCAGAACATATACACACAGGCAATGCCGAACGGGATGTTAAGCCACAAAGACGGTGACGACATGGCAAAGAATACCTTGTAAATGATAAGCCCAAGGCTCATTAGCCCCAGCGGAGCGAAGAGGAAATGACAAAAAACCATGCGCGGCCAGGATATGGGACCGCTTCCGCCTCTCATATCACCAGCTTTCAAGAGAGGAGCCATATCTTCTGCATCTTTGAGTTCATCAATCAGCTCGTATTCTTTTTTGGCCATCACGTACCTCCTTCGTCTAATCCGTAAAAATTAAAAAGGGCGCCAGCTACCGCCGAATTATTCAACGGTTTTAGCGCCTTTGTCCACCCCCATCACCCCCTAACCTAAATTATCACCCTGATTATACACCCTATTTTGAATATGTCAACAGTCCATATTTAGACCACTCTAAAAGCTAACTGGCGCAATGTGCATCTCTGCCCCCCACCTATGCTATACTAATAGCCATGTCGGATATCCTGCAGATAGTCCTGTACTCGCTTGCCTCCGGGGTGACGGTTATCCTCGGCGGCTTTCTGGCCAAGCTCAGGGTGATACCCGACAGCGTGCTGGGCCGGGAAATCTCCCACGGCATCATTGCTTTCGGCGGTGGGGTTCTCATCGCTGCCGTTGCCTTAGTATTAGTGCCCCAGGGCATAGCGGTACTCTCTCTGCCGATTCTTATCTTAGTCTTCTTCCTCGGCGCCATCAGCTTCCTATTTCTGGACAGGTTTATCGCCCAGCGCGGCGGGAGAGCCGCCCAGCTCATGGCTATGCTAATGGACTTCATCCCCGAAGCCATAGCCCTGGGGGCAATCTTTTCGACTGACCGGAAGACCGGCCTGCTGCTGGCACTGCTTATCGGCTTGCAGAACCTGCCCGAGGCTTACAACTCGTTCGGGGACCTGCGCCGCAGCGGGTTCTCCGCCAACAGGGCCCTGCTGGTTCTGGCCCCTTTCAGCCTGGCCGGCATTGCCGCTGCCGTAGCCGGCTACTCGTTTCTGTCGGGGCAACCTCATCTGGTGGCTGGCTTGATGGTATTTGCCGCCGGCGCCATACTCTACCTGGTGTTCCAGGACATAGCCCCGATGGCTAAACTCAGGAACCACTGGACGCCGGCGATAGGTGCCACCCTCGGCTTCATGCTGGGAATGATAGGAGAGAAAATCTTGAGCGGTATGGTTTAGAAGAGTTAACTTCCCACCTCACCCCCGATTTTAACGGTTCTCTTTCTTCCCATACCCACCCACCCAAAAGGGTTTTCACCCTTTTCATCTCTCTAACCCCAAAAAGAAATTGATAGAAGTATCACTTCTATAGGGCGGGTTCGGGTGGGAAACAAAAACCTCAGCTAACAAGGCGGGGCATTGGGAGGCCGTATCCCCCAAGTTAAGGAGTGGAACTACTTAGGGCGGGCTGGGTGGGAAAATAAAGTAAGCGGGGTGGGGGGAGGGTATAAAGCCCCCAACTTGTGCTAAAATAAGCTCAAATGATTCCCGTTAAATTAGCAGTGCGCAATTTCATGCCCTACCGGGACAACGTGCCCCCGCTCTACTTTGACGGCATCCATACCGCCTGCATCTCCGGCGACAACGGCAACGGCAAGTCAGCCCTGATTGACGCCATGACCTGGGGGCTCTGGGGCAAGACCAGGGCTAAGAGCGACGACGACCTCATCCACCAGGGGCAGAATGAGACGGAGGTGGAGTTCGACTTCACCGTGAGCGGACAGGCCTACCGCATTATACGCAAGCACTCCAAGCCCAAGCGGCGGGGCGGCTCAGGGAAAAGCCTCCTCGATTTCCAGATAGCCAGCGATGGCGGCTTTAAGTCAATCAGCGGCGACAGCATAGCCCAGACCCAGCAGAAAATCATCGATACCCTGCACATGGACTACCCCACCTTTATCAACAGCGCCTTCCTCAGGCAGGGTCACGCCGACGAATTCACCAACCAGCCGCCGACCAAACGCAAGGAGGTGCTGGGCAATATCCTGGGGCTCGCCTTCTATGAGGAGCTTGAGGAACGGGCCAAAGAGCTGGCCAAAGAGCAGGAGACGGAAAAATCGCAGCTTGACAGCGCCATTCAGGATATCGGCCAGGAATTAGCCCAGAAGCCGGTTTATGAGGCCGAGCTGGAAGAGGCGCAGACGGGGCTTGCCCGGATAGAAAAAACAATGAGCGGGCAGGAGTCCAGGCTCAAGACCTTGAGGCAGGAAAAGGAAGCCCTGGAAAACAAGAAACATCAGTTGACCCAGCTCGAGGAGCACATAGCCGCCACCAAAAGGGAATTAGAGCGCCGCGAGCAGGAAATCGAGCAACACAAATCGCGTATCAAAGAATATGAGGGGATAATAAGCCAGCGGACGGCTATAGAAGAAGGCTACGCCCAATTGACCGAAGCCCGGAAGCAGAACGAGGAGCTGAACCAGAAGCTGGGGATACTGGCCAAACTAAAAGAGAGAAAGAGCCAGCTGGAGATGAATATAGAGCGGGCGCAGGCAAGCCTGATTACCGAGCACAAATTAGCCCAGAGCAGAATCGCCGAGCTGGAAGCCGTCTCCCAGAAACTGCCCCAATACAAAACCGAGCTAGGGCAGGCCGAAGCCCAGTTGCACCAGTTAGCCGAGCAGGAAGAAACGCTGAAACAAAAGAAGCAGGCCAGCCAGGAGCTAAGAACGCAGATAAACTACCTGGAGTCCAGCCAGACCAGCCTGAAGCGGGAAATAGAAGAGCTGATAGAAAAAATCACTCTTTTGTCGACCCAGGCCGAAGCTAAATGCCCCCTGTGTGAGACCGAGCTGGGCGAAGACGGTCTAAAGCGAATCGAAGCCAAATACACCGCCGATAGAGACAACAAGTCCGGCTCATTGAATTCAAACCAGGCCGAGCTGGCCAGCAAGAAAACGGAGCTTGAAGCACTTGAAAACGAAATAGCGCCGCTGGAAGCCAGGCTAAATCAGGATAAAGCCTCGGCGCAGAGCCAGGTCAGCCGGCTAAACCAAGACATCAGCCAAGCCCAGGCAACCGATAACCAGCTAAACGAGGCCAGGCAAAAACTGAGCCAGATCGAAAAGAGCCTGGCCCAGAAGGACTTCGCCGCCGCCGAGCAAGAGGCGTTGGCCCGGGTCGATGGGGAGTTAGCCGAGCTCGACTACGATTCAGAGCGGCACGAACAGCTACGCCACCGCCTCGGCGAACTGGAACAATACGAAAGCCCCCAGCGCAAGCTGGAGGAAGCCGACAGGCTCATCGAGACGGCCAGGGAGGCGGCAGACAAGGCTGAAGAAGCCAGCCGGGAGCTGCGTCAGAGGCTGGAGGCCGACCAGCAAAAAGGCCAAAACCTAAGCAAGGAACTGGAAGCCCTCCCCCAGCTAACCAGCGACCTGGCCCAGGCGGAAAGCGAACACCAGGCGCTGGCGGCAGAGCAGAAGCAGGCCCAGGAGCTGATGTGGAGCGTGAAGTCAAAGCTGGAGCGCTGTGCCGAGCTGGAGGTAAAACAGAGGGAAAAGGAAAAAATGTTGAGTCAGGCCTCAAGGGAAGAGAAAATCTATAAAGACCTGGCCCAAGCCTTCGGCAAGAAGGGGATACAGGCCCTGCTCATCGAGATGGCACTGCCTGAAATCGAGGCTGAAGCCAACCGCCTGCTGGGTCGGATGACCGATAACAGAATGCACGTCAAGATTGAGACCCAGCGGGAGACCAAGAAGGGAGATATACTGGAAACCCTGGATATCAAAATCGCCGACGAGCTGGGAACACGAAACTATGAAATGTTCAGCGGCGGTGAAGCCTTTCGCATCGACTTTGCCGTCCGCATCGCCCTGTCCAAGCTACTGGCCAAAAGAGCCGGGGCGCCGCTGCCCACCCTGATTATCGACGAAGGCTTCGGCACCCAAGACAGCACCGGCATCGAAAAACTCAAAGAGGCGATAAACTCTATTCAGGACGACTTTGAAAAGATACTGGTCATTACCCACATGGAGGAAATGAGGGACGCCTTTCCCAGCCACATCGATGTTATCAAAACCGCTGAAGGCTCAACCATTGAGGTGAGCTAATATCTTATCTATTCCCAGCCACCACTCTCCGAGGTTGTTCTTTCCCAACCCACCCACCCTCATAGGTTTCACCTCTAAGACTCTGTTACCCCACCCCACAAAAAGGAGAGTAAAGAGAGGTCTCACCTCCTTTGGGCGGGCTGGGTGGGAAGAAAAACCTAACGGGGCAGGGTAGAGAAGCAAAGCCTCAGGGGCGGGCTAGGGTGGGAAGAAGAACATAAGGGGGCGGGGTTGATAAATAATCTTACAGCCCGAGGTCTTCGGCAATCCCCTTCATCGCTTCCAGCCCCAGCTCGAAGAACTGATCAAGCTCAAGCCCGAGCTCGCTGCACTGAGCAACCTGCTCCCTACTCACCCCGGCGGCAAAACTCTTCTCCTTAAACTTCTTCTTGAGCGACTTGAGCTCGACCCCGGCCAGCTTCTTATCGGGACGGACCAGGGCGGCGGCAACGATTAAGCCGGTCAGCGGATCGGCGCAATAGAGGGCTTTGTCCAGCCTGGTCTCCCGGGGGATGCCGTGGGCCTCATTGTGGCACAGTATGGCGTGAGCCGTAGCCTCGCTGGCTCCCAGCTCCCGAGCCAGGTCAGCCCCCAGCGTGCTGTGGATTTTCAAATCCCCTTCGGTAAGCTCCATGTCTATATCATGCAATAGCCCGGTAAGCCCCCACTCCTCCTCATCCTCGCCCAGGCGTCTGGCCAGAGCCAGCATAATGGCCTCGGTAGCCAGCATATGCTTTCTCAGGTTGGCATTCTCTACATTGGCTTCGATAGAATCAAGTGCTTCTTCTCGGGTCACCTTCACTCCCTTCAATGCCGGGCTTAGAAAGAGCTAACCGCTCAAAGCATACTGCATATCCTTATCTCTGTGCAACACCTTGCTTAAGTATTGGCCGGTGGCTGAAGACTTCTCCCTGGCTATCTGCTCAGGGGTGCCGGTGGCGACCACATAGCCGCCGCGGTCGCCGGCTCCCGGCCCCAGGTCAATGATATGGTCGGCGTTCTTCATCACGTCCAGGTGGTGCTCGATGACCACCACCGTATTACCGTTGTCAACCAGGCGCTGTAACACCCGCAGCAGGGCGGCGACGTCCTCAAAGGAGAGGCCAGTGGTCGGTTCGTCAAGGATATAGAGCGTCTTTCCCGTAGACCTCTTCGATAGCTCGGTGGCCAGCTTCACCCGCTGCGCCTCGCCGCCGGAGAGACTGGGCGCCGGCTGGCCGAGACGAATATAGCCCAGGCCCACATCCCTCAGCGTCTGGAGCTTATTTTTCACCTTGGGGAAATGGTCAAAGAAAGCCAGCGCCTGCTCCACGGTCATATCCAGCACCTCGGCGATGTTCTTGCCCTTGAAGCGAATCTCTAGAGCCTCGCGGTTATAGCGCTTCCCCTTACACACCTCGCAGGCAACGGTGACATCGGGCAGGAACTGCATCTCAATCTGTATGTAGCCTTCGCCGCGGCAGGCCTCACAGCGCCCGCCCTTGACATTAAAGGAGAAACGCCCCGGCTTATAGCCCCTCATCCGGGCCTCGGGGACGGTGGCAAAAAGCTCGCGGATGGGGGTAAAAGTGCCGGTATAGGTGGCCGGGTTGCTGCGGGGGGTGCGCCCGATGGGCGACTGGTCGATATTGACCACCTTATCAATGTGCTCGGTGCCGACGATTTCATCACAGTCCCCCGCCCTCTCCCGCGAGCGATAGAAGAGCTGGGCCAGCTTTTTATAGAGGATATCGTCAATGAGGGTGCTCTTACCCGAGCCGGAAACGCCGGTAATACCGACGAACTTGCCCAGGGGGATATGGACATCTATGTCCTTGAGGTTGTTCTGCCTCGCCCCCTTGATGATAAGCTCCTCGCCGTTACCGGGGCGGCGCTTGAGGGGTAGGGGAATCTGCTTAGCCCCGCTCAAGTACTGACCGGTTATCGATTCCGGGCACTTCATGATATCGGCCAGCTTGCCGGTGATGACAATCTCTCCCCCGTGCTCGCCGGCGCCGGGCCCCATATCAATAATATGGTCAGCCGCCCTCATCATGGCTTCGTCATGCTCCACCACCAGTATGGTATTACCCAGGTCTCTTAAGCGCTTCAAGGTCTCAATCAAACGGAAGTCGTCGGCGGGGTGCAGACCTATGGTCGGCTCGTCGCAGATATAGAGCACGCCCATAAGCCCGCTACCAATCTGAGTGGCCAGCCGAATGCGCTGTGCCTCGCCGCCGGCCAGGGTAGCCGAGGCGCGGTCAAGGGTAAGATAGTCTAAGCCAACGTCCCTCAAAAAGCCCAAACGGGACTGGATTTCCTTGATAATCTGGTGGGCTATCTTCTGCTCCCGCTTACTCAGCACCGCCTTCCTGCCGTTGGCGCCGATAGCCGCCACCCACTCCAGCGCTTGATTTACCGACATTGAGCTGACCTCGACGATGTTTTTCTCAGCGACGGTCACCGCCAGGGACTCTGGTTTTAGCCGCTTACCCTGGCAGACCGGGCAGGGCTTGGAAACCATGTAGCGCTCGATATTGGCCCGGGAGTGCTCCGACTCGGTCTCGCGGTAGAGCCTCTCCAGGTTGGGAATAATACCCTCGTAGCCGTCAGAAATGCGCACCTTCCTGCCGAAACGGTTGCGGTAGGAGTGAGTCTCTTTACCCTCTCCGTAGAGCAAGAGGTCGAGGTGCTCCTGGCTCAGGTCTTTAACCGGGGTATGGAGGGAAAAGCCCCCTTTCCTGGCCAGGGGTTCCACCCGCCACAGGTACCAGTTGTGGAACTGCCAGGGTCGTATCGCCCCCTCCATAACCGACAGGTTTTTGTTCAGCACCAGCTCCGGGTCTATCTCCAGCTTGACCCCCAGTCCGCTGCACTCCCGGCAGGCGCCGTGAGGCGAGTTAAAGCTGAAGGTACGGGGGGCAATCTCGCCTAAACTGATGCCGCAGTGCACACAGGCAAAGTGCTCCGAGAACAAAAGCTCCTCGCCCTTATCGACGGACACCAGCACCACCCCCGCCCCCAGCTTAATGGCTGTTTCCACCGAGTCGGCAATACGGCTCTGGTCGCTCTGGCCGATGACCAATCTATCCACCACCACCTCGATAGAGTGCTTCTTGTATTTATCGAGCCGGAACTCCTCTGACAGGTCATGAATCTCGCCGTCAACCCGGACCCGCGCGTAGCCCGCCTTGCGCAAATCGTCAAAAACCGCCTGATACTCACCCTTGCGGTCTCTTATCAGCGGCGCCAGAATCATGATGCGGCTGCCGGCGGGGATATTCTGCACGGCATCGACAATCTGCTGTACCGTCTGCGCCGTTATCTCCCGCCCGCACTGGGGGCAGTGGGGATGACCAACGCGGGCAAAGAGCAGCCTCAGGTAGTCATAGGTCTCGGTTACCGTGCCCACGGTGGAGCGCGGGTTCTTGCTGGGGCCTTTCTGGTCGATGGAAATAGCCGGGCTCAAACCCTCGATATAGTCGACCTCGGGCTTCTCCATCCTGCCCAGAAACTGGCGGGCATAAGCCGACAGCGACTCCACATAGCGGCGCTGACCCTCGGCATAGATGGTATCGAAGGCAAGCGAACTTTTCCCAGAGCCGGAGACGCCGGTGATAACCACCAGCTTATCACGGGGAATAACCACGTCTATATTTTTGAGGTTATGCTCCCTGGCCCCTTTAACGACAATACTATCTAAAGGCATCTTCTCTCCTGGAAACCGGGCTGATACTAAATTTTACCACTTAGAGCTAAGGCACAACAAGCGGAAAACTGCGTCCTTGATTAGACTCACGGCATCAGATATACTGCCTAATGGCTGGCTGACTAAATGATGACTTATAAGCCAGGGAAGGAGGCTAGCTTTGAAAGAATTAACCATCAGTTCCGATGCCCCTGGAGAAAGACTCTTCGTCCTGGGCAATGAGGCAATAGCCCGGGGGGCTATAGAGGCTGGAGTCCAGGTGGCGGCGGCTTACCCCGGTACCCCTTCCAGCGAAATACTGGAAACCCTGGCCGGGGTAGCCAAAGGGCTTGATATGTACGTCGAGTGGTCGACCAACGAGAAGGTAGCCTTCGAGGTCGCCCTGGCCGCCTCCATCTGTGGAATAAGGTCTATGGCATCGATGAAGCACGTCGGGGTAAACGTGGCCCACGACCCACTGATGACCGCCAGCTATATGGGGGCTAAAGGGGGACTGGTCCTGGTCTCCGCCGACGACCCCTGGGCCTGGAGCTCGCAGAATGAGCAGGACAACCGCTATATCGCCCTGCAGGGCTACATACCGGTCCTGGAGCCTTCATCAGTCCAGGAAGCCAAAGACATGATGGCCGACGCCTTTGAATTATCCGAGGAGTTCAAACACCTCTTCATGTTCCGCTCGGTAACCAGGATAGGCCATGCCCGGAGCGATATTGTCCTGGGCAAGATAGCCAGGGAAAGGAGAAAGGGGCAATTTATTAAAGACCGCACCTGGCTGGTCTATACCCCCCGTGAGGCCAGAATAAACAAGCCCTTGATGCTGGAAAGGTTTGATAAAATAAAGAAAAGGGTGAATACCCTCCCCTATAATCAGCTAAAGCTGGCTGACGGCGCCAGGCTGGGCGTAGTTGCCTGCGGACTGTCATACAGCTACACCCTGGAGGCACTAAAGTGGCTGGGGATTGAGGACAGGGTCTCCCTGCTGAAGATTGGCACCCCCCACCCCCTCCCCGAGGAGCTGGTGATAAAACTACTAAGCTCGGTAAAAGAGGTGCTCATAGCCGAGGAGCTCGACCCCTTCGTCGAGCTTCATGTCAAAGCCATCGCCGGGGAAAATAATATCCCGGTCAAAATCCACGGTAAAGACCTTCTGCCCCGCATCGGGGAGCTGTCCACCAGAAAGGTCACCGAGGCTATCGCCGATTTAACCAAATCAAAGCCGCCGCTGGACTTCGGTCGGCTGGATAAGCTGGAAAAAGAGACGGCGCCGCTACTGCCCTGGAGGCCGCCGACGATGTGCCCCGGCTGTTCCCACCGCGCCTCCCACTACGCCATCAGGGTGGCTTCAAAAAGGGTGGCCAGGGACTACGGCCAGGACATAGAGCCCATCTTCCCCGGAGACATCGGCTGCTATAATCTGGCCTATAACCCGCCTCAGGAAGCGGTAGATACTACCTTCTGTATGGGGGGCAGTTTTGGCATTGCTAACGGCCTGGCCCATGTCATAGATGCGCCGATAGTAGCCCACCTGGGCGACTCAACCTTCTTTCACGCCGGCATACCACCGCTGATAAACGCCGTCTATAATAAGGCCAACATAACCATGGTGATAATGGACAACTCAGCCACGGCCATGACCGGCTTCCAGCCCCACCCCGGCACCGGCTATACGGCTATGGGAGAAAAGGCTGTCCAGCTAAAGCCGGAGGATATAGCCAAAGCCTGCGGCGTGGAGTTCGTTGAGGTTGTCGACCCCTTCGACCTGAAGAAAGCCACCGAGACCATGGAAAAGGCGATAAGGTTCCCGGGACCGGCCGTCGTCGTCTCCAGAAGGCTCTGCGCCATGATTGAGCAGCGGGAGAAGAAAAAACGCAAAGAAGAAATCATCCCCTACTATGTGGACCAAGCCAAATGTAATACAAAATGCAACGCCTGCATAGAGCTACTGGGCTGTCCGGCGCTGATAAAAGAGGACGGCAGGACGGTAATCGACAGCGCGTTGTGCACCGGCTGCGGAGTCTGCGCCCAGGTTTGCCCCTATAAAGCCATAGTATTGGAGAAGCCATGACCAAAGAATTCAACGTGCTAATCACCGGCGTCGGCGGACAGGGCGTAATTCTGATGTCGGAGCTACTGGGGAAGTCGGCGGTCAAAGAGGGACTCAAGGTCAGGGGCTCGGAGATACTGGGTATGGCGGTGAGGGGCGGCTCGGTAACCAGCGCCATAAGAATCGGCGAAGACGTCTACGGTCCCCTAATACCCACCGGAAAGTGCACCGCCCTGGTCGGCATGGAGCCCTCGGAGGCGCTCCGAAATATCAGCTTTCTATCCAAGTCCAGCCTGGTCATTGTCAACACGGCGGCAACTATCCCCTTCACCGTCTCGCTGGGTGAGAGCACCTACCCCGATATGGAGCAAGTCCTGGAAAAGCTAAATAAAGCTGCAAGCAGGATAGTCGAACTGGACGCCACCAAAATCGCTCAAGAGGCGGGCAGCCGCCTGACGGCCAATATCGTCATGCTGGGGGCGCTATTCGGCGCCGAGCAACTGCCCATAAAAACAGCCACCATAAAAGAAACAATAGAGGAGCGTTTCCCGGCTAAGGCGGCTCCGGTGAACATTAAAGCCTTTGACCTGGGCTACCAAGCCTGCCGGCAGGCTCTAAAGTAAGCGCTATTTAAGCAGCTCCATAATGTGCATCACCTTCACCGGCAGCTTGTTCCGCAGCACGCCGTCAATCAACTGAATCTCACAGCCGGGGCAGCCACTGACGACAATATCAGCCCCGGTGGACTTAATCGACGCCACCTTCTTATCGGCAATCTGCTTGGACAGGTCGTAATAGTAAACGCTAAAGGTGCCGGCCATGCCACAGCACCTGTCGGCGTCGGGCATCTCCACGTATTCCACGCCGGGTATCGACTTTATAATCTGCCTGGGCTGGGCGGTTATCCCCAGATGCCGACTGAGATGACAGGGGTCGTGCCAGGTAACCTTCTTGCCCTTGACCTTAGCCGAGGGTTCATAAGCCGATGACGGCAGTTTCAGCACATCAACCAGGAACTCGGAGATATCCTTGACCTTATCGGCAAACTTTTGATAAGCCTCTTTCCTCTGCGGGGTATCGGCCAGAAACTTAGCATAGTCCTTAAGCGCCGAGGTGCAGGTAGCGCAGTCGGAAATAACATAGTCCAGAGCCTCAAAGGCCTTAACATTGGCGTCAGCCATTTTTCTACCGGTCTCAAAATCGCCGGCACCCAGAAACACCGGTGCCCCGCAACAGCCCTGTTCCTTGGGCAACACCACCTCCACGCCGTTGCGGTTAAGAAAATCGATTATATGCTTGCCTAAATCGGGCAGGACAAAGTCGGTCATACAGCCGCTGAAATAGCCCACCCTCATCCTGGTCTTAACCCCGGACGGCGGCTTATTCACCACCGGGACCATCTGCCTCAAGAACCTGGGGGCAATCTGAGGTATATTTCGGCCCTTACCCAGAGCCGAGAGGAACATAGATAAATGTCTAATAGTGCCCTCGGTCCTGGGCAGGAAGATTCCCTGGAACCAGGAGGCAAAGCGGACTACCCAGCCGAAAAGGTTACGCCGCGGCAAAAGCCAGCGGTAGACGACACTATAGGGGAACTTTAAGCCCCGCGCCTTAACTGCGTCCGCCCGGGCGGCGACGATGACATTGGGAATGTTGGCTTTAGCCGGGCAGTTGACGGTGCAGGCCATACACAGGGTGCAATCATTAAGGCGCTCGGCGTACTCCTTGGTATAGTCCAGCTCGCCGGCCAGCAGCCCCCTTATCATCATGTTCTTGCCGCGGGCGACCGAAGGCTCTATCCGCTCCTCCTGATAAACCGGGCACCAGAAGGTGCAGAAGCCGCACTTCATGCACTGGCTCAAGTCGTCCTCGAACCTCTTTATCTGCTCATAGCGGTCTTGTCTGGTCTTTGCCATCACACCTTTGCCTCTTCCCATATCTTGCCCGGGTTGAGGATATGGTTGGGGTCTAATATTCCCTTTATCTTTATCATCAGGTTGAGGGCTACCGGGTCCATCGCTCTTTTAAGAAAGCGCTGCTTCTCCAGCCCGATGCCGTGCTCACCGGAGAGGACGCCGCCCAAGGCAAGGGCGGCTTCAAATATCTCCCCCATCGTCTTCTGGGCCTTGTCAAACTCCTTCTTGTTCCTGATATCGGTGAATATAGCGGGGTGGAGATTGCCATCGCCGGCATGCCCCAGATAGCTGATGAAGAACCCGCTCTTCTTCGATATATCCTCCAGCTTGCGGATAAACTCGGCCAGCTTATCGCGGGGCACGGCCACATCCTCGGCCAGGACGGTGTGGGCGGCGCTAAAAACGGCGGCGAAGCCGGCGCTCCTCATCTTCCAGTACTTGGCGGCTTCATTGGCGTCCTTAGCTACCTTAATCTCCTTAGCCCCGCTCTTCTTGAGGATGTCGACAATCTGCTTGGCTTCCGCCTCCACCGCCGCCGGGGAGCCGTCAGCCTGAATCAACAGCAGAGCCTTAGCCTCCACCGGCAGGCCCATGGGGGTCATTTCCTCAATGCGGCGGATAACGAAATTATCGACGAACTCAATCTTGGCCGGCACCACCCCGCTGGCCATAATACTGGATACCGCCTGCCCGCCGACGGCCATATCGTCAAAGATAACCATCATCGTCTTGTTGGCCGGCGGCAGCGGCATCAGCCTCAGCGTTATCCTGGTGATTACCCCCAGCGTCCCCTCGGAGCCGGTAAAAAGCATCATCAATTCATAGCCGGTGCGGTTCTTCACCGTCACCCCGCCGAGCTGCATAATATAGCCGTTGGCTAAGACCGTCTCCAGCCCCAGAACGTACTGCTTGGTTACCCCGTACTTTACGCAATAGGGACCACCGGCATTCTCGGCTATGGTCCCGCCTATGGTACAGCCCAGGAAGCTCTGGGGGTCGGGGGGATAGAACAGCCCCTGCTTGGCCAACGCTATATTGAAGTCCTGAAGGACGACGCCGGGCTCAACCGTAGCCGTCAGGTTAGTCTTGTTTATATCCAGAATTTTGTTCATCCTGGTGGTACACAGGACAATGCCACCCTTGATGGGGATGGAGCCGCCGCTGACATTGGTGCCAGCGCCCCTGGGGGTGACCGGAACCTTGTTATCATTGGCTAATTTAAGAACCTGAGACACCTGCTCAGCGGTCGTCGGTAGCACCACTACATCGGGCATATGCACCCAGGTAGTGGTGCCGTCATAGGAATAGGCATTAAGGTCTTCTTTAGCGGTTAAAACCGCCTTCTGACCCAGAATCTTGCGCAGTTTGGATATGACCTTCTTTTCCAGCATATCAGCCCCCTTTAAAATTAGTGGCTTACTTTAATTGTCGCCGCTTTCTCTCCGGCTATCAAAGCCGCTCCCAGGGCAGCCACAATCTGCGGCTCCTCGGGAAGCAGGAGTTTACAGCCTAATCTTTCCTCTATGCTCTTTACCAGCCCGATATCCTTGGCACCGCCACCCACCACGGCGCAGTCGGGTTCGAGCCCCAGCCTCTCCACCATGGTCTGGATTTTAGCGGCCAGAGTGCGGTGAAGTCCAGCCAGGATATCTTCCTTTGAAGCCCCCTCGGCGATGCGGGATACCGCCTCTGATTCGGCGAATACGGCACAGCCGGTATTGAAATCGACCCGGTTTTTAGATTTCAAAGAAAGCTCGCCGATGTCTTCCAGCTCAATCTGCAAAACCTTGGCGATAACCTGCAGGAAGCGCCCGCTGCCGGCGGCGCACTTCTCGCTCAGCAGGAAGGCGGTAGTCTTCCCCCTCTCATTTACCTTAAACACCTTGGTGAACTGCCCGCCGATATCAATCACCGTTCGGGCAGAGGGAAACAGATAGGATACACCCCTGCCCTGGCAGGATATATCGGCAGCCACCTGATTGGAAAAGGAGACATTGGCAGCGCCGTAACCGGTGGCTACCGTAAAAGCCAGGTCTTTCAAGGACAGCTTGGCTTTAACTAAGGCTTTCTTGGCTACTTCTTTGGCCGTGCGCTTGTAATCCCCTCCTGAGGGCATTATGTGGTAGGAGATAATCTTGCCCTCGGCCATTACCACTGCTTTGGAGAAAGCGGAGCCGATATCAATGCCGCTGACATAGACCATAAGTGTTTTAGAACCCCTCCCTCATTTTTATCGGTTGTCTTTCTTCCCACCCTGCCCACCCTACAGGGGTTTCACCCCTCTCACAGTACCCTAAGGGTTGGGGGTAAACCTCTCTCACCCCACCCTTCCTTATCAAGGGCGGTGGGCGGGAAAAGATATAAAACTTATTCGGGACTTATGACCCGGTATTCGCCCCTCTTAAATTCTTCTTCTTGAGCCGTGTTTCAGAGGCATAGCCTTTGAGGGTGGGTTAGGGTAGGAAATAAGACCTTAAAAACCCCTTCCGGAGGCGGAGTCCCCTTTCTTTTACTCCTTCCACCCCTTCCACTTAAAGGATAGTGGGTGGGAAAAGATACAAAACATATTTTAGACTTAGCCCCTATTATTATGTAAAGAAGGTAGCCTCGGTTAAGCGGCGCTCAGCCCTGACCAGGGGAGTCCCCTTCTCCTCCGCCTCTTTAACGATGTCCCGCCCCATCAGAGCGGCGCCGATGGCGCCGGTAAGTAAAGGCTCAGGAGGCACCAAAACCTTGTAACCCAGCCTGGCTTCCAAAGCCTTGACCAGGCCGATATTCTTAGCCCCGCCGCCGGTCAGCGCCACCTCCCTCTCTATCTTCAAACGCCCTATCATGCTGTATATCCTGGCGGCGATAGCCTCATGCAGACCGGCGATAACATCAGCTAGCGCCACCCCCTCCGCCAGCTTGGACACCACCTCCTGGGTGGCAAACACGGTGCAGGTATTGGCTATCCCCACCGCATTCTTGGCAGTCAGGGCAAGCTTGCCCATATCCTCCAGCTTGACACCAAGCCCCTCCGCCGTCACCTCCAGAAACCGCCCCGTGCCGGCGGCGCACTTGTCGTTCATGACGAAGTCCACCGCTCGACCGTCCTTCAGCTTAATCCCCTTGCTGTCCTGGCCGCCGATATCAATCACCGTCCTGACCTCGGGCAGGAAGTAAGCCACTCCCTTGGCGTGGCAGGATATCTCGGTTATCTGCTTATCGGCAAAGGGGACATTGATTCGCCCGTAGCCGGTAGCCACCACATAGGTTATGTCGTCAAAGGGAAGGCCTGCCTTGGCCAGCGCCTCTTCCATCACCCGATTGGCCAGCTTCCTGTGCTCGGGACCGGTAGCGCCGATGACCGAGGCAATCACCTCTTGGTCCATAATCACTACCTTGGTCATGGTGGAACCGATGTCAACCCCGGCGAAATACTGTTTCCTCACCGGCTCTTAACCGCCTCCAGGGTATCAATAAAGGCATCTATCCTGGCCTTGGTGTCAGCTTCGTTATAGGAACTAATATCGACGATATCGCTCTCCAGTATCAGCGAGGGGATATCCTTATAAACCTTCTTGAGCATATTCAGCTGCCAGATTAAGCCGACATGCCAGGAACGGCAGGAAAAGGCTTCGTGCATTACTATGCCGTCTATCTTGTAGTCTTCAATATACTTAATCAGCCGCTCAACATCGGGATGAGAGCCTGGGCGCTTTCGGGCGCGGTCGTACCAGTAGGTCCAGAACTTGACCCACCGCCAGGCGATATGCTCCAGGGGGTCGGTAACCTTGCTCAAATCCATGTCGAAATTATAGGTCGCCTCTATCATCCGATAAGTGACCTCCACAGGAAATACCGCCCCCTTGCTGTTGAAGTAATTAAAGTCGGAAAGGGCAAACCAGGACGGCAGTCCCCCACCCCAGATTAGCCGGTACTTCTCGTCAGGAATCTCACCCTCCTTGTTGGCTATCTTATGCTTTAGCTCGTCATTTAACTCCTGGTAAAAGTCATAGGCTTCCTGAGTTGCCATCATAAACACCATGGGCACCATGGTATTCATGGCATCGCCGGTACCCATGACACTAGGCACCGCCCGGCGCAGTTCATAGGTCTCCCATATCAGGTTCCAGGTACGGTCAGTGAGGTCAACCAGCTCGCTAAGGTGGTCCCAGTCCATCTTACGGCCAGTGTGCTTCTCCAGAAACTGTACCAGACCCTTAAGCTCGGCCACTATATATTTCACGTAGTAGTCCTGGACTTCACGGTAGTCGTAATCGTCCTCGTAGGGAGGCCAGGGAAGACCGACATCATAGACGGGAACATCGGGCATATATTGCTGGGCCGCCTGATACCACTTATTCCTAGGGTCACAGAGCATCTGGCCGCTACCGAGCATCATGTCAGGTCTCGCCTGTCCTCCCCAGGGGGCTTCAGGGGGCATCTCACCCAGCTCTTCACGCCAGGCGTCAAAGCCCAAACCGCACAGGGCATAGGTACAGAGGGAGCGGGAGAAGTTTTCCGCTTCCGCCCTCTCCAAGAATCTCTGGGCATCGCGCTTAGCCCCACATACACCGGCATAGTTCTCAGTCCACACCGGGATAACATCCATGGCTCGGATGATTTCATCATAACAGCAGCAGATAAAAGAATAGGCTAGAGGCTTCCCTTCCTCCCTCGCTTGCACCGTCCCACCAATAGCCGCCTTGACCATGGGGCCTATCTTGCTGGCTGCCTCGGTAGCCGTCCTTCTCTTTTTTCTCTCCTCCGGTTTCTTCTCTTCAGTCATAGCCGTTCTCCTTACATCTTTTTTGACTATTTTTTAGCCCAGCATCTCCAGGAAAGCCTGGACTCTGGTCCTGAGCCTGCCAATGGTGGACATGGAATACTCGTCTTCAAGATAGAGCACCGGCGTGCCCTTGGCTTCAATGTAGCTTTTTATCTGGGGCACCTCAAAGCCAAAGGGGTCGCAATACTTGTAGATATAGAGCACCACGCCGTCGACCTTGAAATCATCAATCATGCGGCGCATATGGCCGAACCTGTCCTCCAGGTCTTCCTCATAGTTACCCTTCATCTCACGATAGGTCCGACCACACTTCACCTTTCTCAGATACCGTTCGGCGATGCCCTCTATGGGGTCGGCGGTTAAGTCCACCGAAGACATGAACTCCCTGGCGCCGGGGCAGAGGTCATCGGCCACCACCCAGGCTCCGCTATCCTCAATCAGCTTGATAAAGGCGATACTATCCACCTGAGCGCCGATCACCATTATCCTGGCCTTCTTTGGAGCGGGAGCTCTCCCCCTTTGTCCGACCTCTTCGATAACGTCGCCCAGCAGCTCGATAGACTCGGCCACGGGGATGCTTATGGCGGCTATCAATACCCTGGCTACCTCTTCACCCGAGATTAGGGGCGGAGACGCCTTCCTCAACTCATAGAGCTCTCTCACCTTAGCCCGCTGCCGATTATGGAGCTCTACCGCCCTGGCCAGCTCCTGGTCGGAGATTTCCTTGCCGGCAAAGCGCCCCAGGCTGGTCCGGAAGGTATTTAAAATATCCCGATAAAAGTCCAGAGACGAGTCACCGGTGGTATGGGGCATATTGATAAAGTGGGCGTAGGGAAGATTAAGGGTATACTTCCAGACATCGTAGGTGCGGCAGATACTGTCGCAGGCATGGGGTATGACTATACCTTCCAAAAAATCATAGTTGCCCTTTAGCGCCATATCAAAGCAGCTACGGACCAAGGGGCAGACGATGGTCTCCATCTCGGTATCGGCCTTGGTAATCGGCTCATTGACATCCCCCTTTATCCGGAAAGGCATAAAGCCGGCGGCGGTTACAATCTCTAAGGGAACAAAGGCGCACAAATAGCCGAGTATCTTCTGTCCCTGCTCTTTAAGCTCCCTGGCCCTTACGCCGTAATCCTGGTAAAGTCTTTCCGCCGCCGCCAGCCCTTTAACAACAGCCTTTTCTGGCATAGCGTCACTCCTTTCTTACAATGCCTAGTTTAAGGTATTAACTGGTCAGTTTTCAACTGTGCAATATCTTTCCCTGCATTTTAGCCGTTCTCATTCGGGGATGACGAATAAGCCGTCTTCATCGGCTACGGACTGGGAACGCTTTAAGGTAACTCCGGTCATGATATGAATCAGCTTAAACGGCTGCAGGTTGGTGAAAGTATAAACCCACTTCGCCTTTTCCAGTACGACCTCCTCGGGGTCCTCGCCTCCAGCCACCCTCTCCATCAGCTCGCGGTGATAGGACTCCGTGGCCTTCATGACCCTCTGCAGATAGCGCCTGGGTTCCCCTTCGACAACGCCGCCGTGGCTACGGGCGCCGATGCGGGCCGGCAGCGCCGCCAGCTTACGGATGCTATGGCAGTATTCCTCCAGGGACTGGAAGTAGTTGGGCCAGAAGAGCTCTTTTTCGGGCTCGTATATGCCGGTGGCGTCACCGATGACCAGTATGCCGTCCCTCTCGTTGTGAAAGGAGATATGGCAGGGTGAATGCCCCGGGGTCTCGTAGACCGTCCAGACCACCCCCGACCCCAGGTCTATCTTTTCCCCCTCCCTGACAACCACCTCCACCTCGAAGACAGGGTCTTCGAGTTCGTCAGACCACCAATCGATATCGCCCTTCACCAGCAGAATCTCGGTGATGGTGCGGTCTATGCTCAAGAAATTCTTGATGAATTCTTCTTTTTGCAGTTGCTTAGCCGCCTGTTCGCTGCCCAGCACCTTGAGGTGGGGCCACAGCTTCTTCAGGTGGGGCACAGCACCTACATGGTCGGGGTGGGTGTGGGTAAGGGCCAGGTATTTTATCCGCCCCGGTTCGATGCCCAGCTCCTTTATTTGGCCCACGATGATGGGAAAGGTGGCGCCGGTGCCCCCTTCGATAATCATGCCGCTATCTCCCATCGTCAGATAGGCCGGATAAGAAGGAGTACCCAGCTGATAAAAGTTCGGGGCAATAGTTAAGATTTCGTATACCCTTTCACTCATTTTACTTCCCTCCTTTAAATAATGGCTTTTTAGTAAAACAGAAGCCCCTCCGCTTGGGAGGGGCTTGTATTTCTGGCTCTGGTTAGTTTACCTTAACGTTTGTCTAGTTAATCTCCATGCCCTGCCTCCCAAGCGCTGCCAGCGCCGGCATAAAAGTAGGCGTAGTAATAAGCCTGGGAAGCATTAAGATTTATCATTTCTATCTAACCTTGGGCAGTAGTCTAACACAGGCAATCTGCCCTGTCAACCCTGTCCTATATAATTTTAAGGTATTACCCCCTCATGTTTCAACTGGGTGATATCGTCCCAGCTGTAACCCATCTCCAGCAAAATCTCTTCGGTGTGCTGCCCCAGTTCCGGGGCTTCCCGCCTTATCGAGGCCGGAGTCTGGCTGAAATCCCAGGGGAAACCGACCATCTTGGTACGACCAAAGACGGGGTGGTCGAACCAGCTGACGTAGTTATTGGCCAGCGCCTGCGGGTCGTCAATGACCTCGGTGAGGGTCTGGACAGGGCTGTGAATCAAGCCCTCGCGGTCGAAAATCTCGAACCACTCGGCTCTGGTCTTGGTGGCGAATATCTTGTCCATAATGGCGATAAGCTCTTTGGCGTTCTCCCCCCTGGCTTCTATGCTGTTGAAGCGGGGGGCTTTCTCCAGCTCGGGCCTACCCAGTGCCCGGCAGACATTAGGCCAATAGCGGTCGGGTTGAAGGTGAGCTAAGATGAACCACTTATCGTCCTTGGCCCTATAGTGGTTATAGATGGGGTTGCCGGCTTCAGTCCTGATTTCGCGGGGGAACTCCTGCCCCAGCATAGCCGGCGCCGATAAGACCAGGCTCTCCATACAAATCAGGCTGCCCATCAGCGAGGTATCCACCAGCTGGCCCTTACCCGTCTTCTCGCGGGCAAAGAGGGCGGCGGTAATCGCCCAGGCGCAGACCATACCCCCCAGCTCATCGCCCAGACCGGGCAGGACCTGGGAAGGCGGAGTGCCCCGCTCACCGCTGGACATCATCAACCCCGCCCGCCCGATGCCGGTATAGTCAAAGGAAAGCTCGTTGGCATCGGGGCCCTTTCTCCCCCAGCCCGAAGCCTGGGCGTAAATCAGGTGCGGGTTCCGCTTCATCAGCACATCGGGGCCGATGCCCATCTTCTTGGGGGCTTCTATGCTCATGTTGGTCATAAAGACGTCGGCATTATCAATCAGCTTTAAGAAAAGCTCCTTACTCTTTGCCTGCTTCAAATCCAGGCTAATGCTCCGCTTGTTGCGGTTATGCTGCTCGAAGTAGTAATTCCGCCCCTTCAAGCCGACCATGGTGCCGATAATCCTCATAAACCCCCGTCCCGGGTCTCCGTTCAAGGGCTCCACCTTGATGACATCGGCGCCCAAGTCTCCCAGCTTTGTCCCGCAAACAGGCCCCTGCTGAAACATGGTTATCTCCACCACCTTGACTCCGTCTAAAGGTCCAGCCATTTTCTTTTTCCCCTTTCTAGAATATATTGCCCTTAAATAAACAAAATTCCCTCCGCTTGGGGAGGGAAACTTTTAAACTGTCTTAACCTAGTTTGTGGCTATACTCTTTAAATTCTCACAATATTGTCCCCCCAAGCGCACCTGGTGCGCCCGCTAAATATGAAGTCCGTAAAATATAAACCTGGGGAGACAATACTTTCTTTCATTTATATAATCCCAGTTTATTCTAGAAGACTTTATCATAAGTAGTATAATTTGTCAACATTTAGCTCCATTGACACATAGCAGACTGCGCGGTAATGGGGTATTGACAACCTAAAGAATCATGCTATTATAATATTTACCATAATTTATGCGAGGTAACAAAATAAAAAAGGAGGTCGTTAGTCATGAAAAGAACTTGGGGAATGGTCAGTTTTGCAATCTTTATCCTGGCTCTAGTATTAGCCTTCGTCGGAGGTATAGTAGAACCTTCACACACCACTATCACCGCGGTCTTGGCAGGCGCTGGGGTCGTAGTTGGTGTCATCTATGCTGTTAGCGCTAAGGAAATTAACATTTTACTTCTGGCTACCATAGCCTTGTTGGCAGCGGCAGCCGCCTTCGTTCCCATTACAGATTTGTGGGAAGGTGACATAATTACTGGTATTATCCAGAACTTTGCTGCACTGATGGCGCCAGTGGCTCTTATCGCAGCAATATACGCACTATTGAAACTTGGCTGGCAAAAAGAATAGTCACAATTTCAAATAAAAAAAGCCAAGATACGCCGCGTTATAGAAGTGGAAGCGACGCCAAGTATTGACCGGCTCGACATGATGCAACAGTTGGGCGTTATTCCTCCTATGGGGCCGAGAGGGTAATCCCCGACTAATAAAATCCTCCCCAGAGTTGCAACTATATTCCGCAGGCACAGGGTTTGTGGTATAGTATGTAAAGCATGCTAGCCAAAGTAACCACCTGCGCCATAATCGGGCTGGAAGGCGCTATTGTTGAGGTTGAGGTAGATATTTCCCCCGGTTTACCCTTGTTTATCATTGTAGGATTACCCGATACCGCCGTCCAGGAAGCCAAAGAGAGGGTGCGGGCGGCGATAAGAAACTCGGGCTGTGCCTTCCCCTTAAAGCGCATCGTGGTCAACCTGGCCCCCGCCCACCTCAAGAAAGCCGGGCCGGCCTATGATTTACCCATCGCCGTCGGCATCCTCCTCAGCTCGGAGCAGGTATCGGGCGATGTCTCTCAAAGCATTCTCCTCGGCGAATTGTCCTTAGACGGCAGCCTGCGCCACACCAACGGCATCCTGCCCATGGTCGCCCTGGCCCGACAGGAAGACATATCCACCATTATCGTGCCCGAAACCGACGCCAGGGAAGCGTCCCTGATAGAAGGCACCGAAATCATCCCCTTTAAATCACTGTCCCAGCTGGTCAGCTACTTCAGGGGGGAAACACCAGCCCCGGAGTACAAACCAGGGCCAGCGGAGGAGTATACCCCGGCCACCATGCCCACCACCGACCTTGCCTACGTCAAAGGGCAGGAACACGTCAAGCGCGCCCTGGAGGTGGCGGCCGCCGGCGGGCATAATATGGTGATGATGGGGCCGCCAGGGAGCGGTAAAACACTGCTGGCGCGCTCCCTGCCCTCATTACTGCCGCCGATGACCACCGAGGAAGCCCTGGAGGTTACCAAGATATACAGCGTCAGCGGTCTGCTGCCGGAGAATACCCCCCTCATCAGACAGCGCCCTTTCCGCTCCCCGCACTACACCATCTCCAATGCCGGGCTGGTGGGGGGCGGGCACTGGCCCAGGCCGGGTGAAATAAGCCTCAGCCATCGGGGGGTGCTGTTCTTAGACGAGCTCCCCGAATTCGGCCATGCCGTCCTTGAGGTACTGCGCCAGCCCCTGGAAGACAGGATAATCACCATCAGCCGCGCTACGGGCAGTGTCACCTTCCCGGCCAACTTTATGCTGGTGGGAGCGATGAACCCCTGCCCCTGCGGCTACTACGGCGACCCCTTCCGGCAGTGCACCTGCTCTCCCGGCTTAGTCGCCCGCTATCAGAAGCGGGTCAGCGGGCCTTTCATTGACCGCGTCGACATCTTTATTGAGGTGCCGCACATCGACTACGAAAAGCTGGCCGACGACAGGCTGGGGGAAAAATCGGAGAAGGTTCAGGCCAGGGTTGAATCCGCCCGTTCCACCCAGCACCAGCGCTTTGAGGGGACTTCACTTGCCTGCAATGCCGAGATGACCCCCACCGAGGTCAGGGAGTTCTGCGCGGCAGAGGAATCGGCCCAGAGCCTGCTCAAAGCGGCTATGAAGCAGCTCTATCTCTCCGCCCGTGCCTTCCACCGCATCCTCAAGATAGGCCGCACCCTCGCCGACCTGGAGGGTACCGATATCATTAAAGCCCATCATATCGCCGAGGCCATCCAGTACCGGCCCAGGAGCCTGGTATAGTCAACAAAGAATATCTGTAGTAAAATGTAGGCAATGGTAGAAGTACCAAAACCAGCTCCACGGCTGGTAATAAAAGGAGGGAGCCAATGAAGAAAAAGGGATTGATTATGCTCGGTCTGATTACCATCCTGCTTTTAGCTAGCATTACCCCCGGGTGTGGCCTCTTCGGTGGTGTTAAAAAGCCTAGCGTCGGCTACGTCCCCCAGGGCTGGTATCTATACGAGGAAGTCTCCTACGGCGAGATTGTGGACGATGCCGGCCTGGAATGGGGGCTTATTACATACGTGGATGAAGTGGACTGGGATGCGGTGAATATCTTCTACGGCGATGTCCCCTCGATTTTACAGGGCAACGAGAATGATAGTGCCGCCCTAATAGCCTATGCGGTCGAGTGTTCGCTCGTCTTCGTCCCTCAAGAGACAGGCACGATGGTCGTAGCCGGCCACTTAGCGGGATATACCAGGACTCATGACGCTACAAACGCTTGGTATGAAATGGAGATAATCTTCGTTGAGGGCTCTACCTGCATAGACATCTATACTATCTTTGACGACAACGCCGCCGACGAGGCACAGGTACTGTCGCTGATAAACAGCATTGACTTTTAGGCAGGACGGCAACCACCGCATAGGTGTCGGCGGGTAATCATTTACGCCTCCACCCCGTTTCCTTGACGAAAAAGAAAAGCACCAAGGCCAGCAGTCCGAAACCCGCCCAGAGGAAGAAGGGGTAACCGGCATTAGCCTCAGCCAGGCTGTTGCCCAGGGGCGGGGAAATAATAGGGCCTACGTTCAAGATGGTCTGCGTCAGCCCCATGGCGGTGCCGGCATAGACCACCCCTACCCCCTCGGTCTCGGTGCTCATAGTCAGCGAGACGGCCATAAAACCGTCACGAGAAACGCCCAATATCGCCATCAGCACCCAGACCATAGCGAAGCTGACCATCGGCAGCAGAGCCACACCGGCAACGGTAATCACCAGCACCGGGAAAAGGACTCTCTTGCTCAGACCGATCTTGTTGGCTAACAGAGCCAGCGGGATAGCCCCCAGCGTACTCAGGGCGTTGAAAGTAGCCATCGTGCCGTCGGCGCTGGCTATCGTCCAGCCCATATCACGAAGATAGGTGGGCAGGTAACCCATCATTCCCTGCATACAGGCCGAATAACCGAGAAGGGTCAAACCGAGCAGCCAGATAGCTTTGTTAGGAAATACCCGCGATATCGATTGGCGCAGCGGCACTCCGCTCCCCAAACCGGCTGAGCCGGGCTGTTCCGCCTCCCTCACCGTGAACACCCAGAGCAGGCCAACTACGATTGATATGCCACCATACAAGAAGAGCACGTTCTCCCAGCCGCCGAGTAAAGGCGATATCATGGTGGCGCTAATCATCGAGCCCACGGTAAAGCCCAAGCCCATACCGGCAGAAACCACGCCGTTGGCGACGACGAGCTGTCTCCCTTTAAACCAGGTGGCGGTAGTCTTAAAGACACTGCTGGGTACAACCCAGATGGTGAGACCAAAAAAGAAGGTGATTATTGCCAGGCTGGTGAAGTCCCCGGCGGTGCCCCTCAAGGCGCCGGCCAATCCCCCCAGGATACAGGCAACGGCTATGACGCGCTTTGCCCCATAGCGGTCAGCCAGCAAGCCACCGACGACGACGATAAACAAAGCGGCAAAGGAAGGTATGCCCCATATCATGCCTACCTGCACCAGGTTCAGGCCAAGGTCCTCGGCTATCTCCTTGAAAAGGACGGTCATGCAAATCTGCTGCGTGGCCACGGTAAAGGTGAAGGTCAGTGCCGCCAGAGTGAGCACATACCAGCGGTAATTTGAGCCGCCGCTTTTACTATTAATAATATTCACTGCTTTTAAAAAAGCTCTCTAGACAGCCCGAATAGGGCTATAGAAGACAAGGCAGGGCGCGGGGATGATAAAAACCCCGCCCCTATTCTGCCTTATTTTAAGAGGTCATAAAGCCAACCCCGGGCTTACTTAACCTCGACGGTAGCGCCAGCGGCTTCCAGCTTCTGTTTTGCCGCCGTTGCCTCCTCCTGGTTAACCCCCTCTTTCACCGTCTGAGGGGCGCTCTCGACGAAGTCCTTGGCTTCCTTCAAACCCAGGGTAGTCAGCTCCCTAACCGCTCTGATAACGCTAATCTTATTCGCCCCTATATCCTTGAGAATGACGTTGAACTCTGTTTTCTCCTCGGCCTCCGCCGGAGCCGCCGCCCCGGCCGGCCCCGCCGTCGCCGCCACCGATACCGGAGCGCTGACGCCGAACTCATCCTGCAGCGCCTTGACCAGCTCGGAAAGCTCAAGCACGGTCATCTTTTTTATGCTTGATATTATGTCATCAACGACCTTGGACCTCTTCACCTCCGCCTTGGGAGCCGGCTTCTTAGCCTCAGGCTTAGCTTCAGGCTTCTTTGCCTCGGGCTTGGCGGCAGGTTCAGCTTTAGCTTCAGGCTCTTCGGCCTCTGCCTTGGCTTCAGGCTCTTTAGCCTCTGCCTTGGCTTCGGGCTCCTCGGCGGCTTTCTTGGCCTTCTCTTTCTCTTCTGTCATCTTATCCTCCCTCCATTTGTTGAATCCTTGATTGCAGCGCCCCGATAACGCCAATCAGCGGGGCGCTAAGATAGCCAACCAGGGCCGAGATGGGGCTCTGCACCCCACCGACAACCATGGCTAACAGTATCTCCCTTGATGGCAATTTAGACAGGGTGTTTATCTCCTCGGCGGTAAGCATCCTCTCCGGCAAAAAGCCTCCCTTGATACTCATGCTCACCTTGGAGTCCTCGATGTAGGCGGCTAAGACCCGGGCCGGCTCGGTAACATCGCCGTAGCCAAAAGCGATAGCCACCGGTCCCTCAAAGAAGCCAGCCAGCTCCTCCTTGCCCGCCCTCTGGGCGGCAAAGCGGGCCAGCGTGTTTTTTACCACCCTGTACTCGACACCGGCTTCTCTAAAGCGGCGGCGCAGGTTGGTCATCTCCGCCGCCGACAGCCCCCGGTAATCGGTTAGAACACCGATTTTACACCGGGAAAAAACATCCTGCAGGCTATTAATAATCAACGCCTTCTTTTCCTTACCGGACATCTCTTAAATCACCCCCTAAAAAGTAAGCCCTTGCGCCTGCCGCACAAGGACTTATTATCTTAAGTTCCTTATTCCTCGGCAGGCAGTTTTTTAAGCCTTTTAACAGCGCCCGCTTTCTCCGGAAACGTCTTATTCTATTATTGGGCTATTATACTACTTTACCGGCTCGAAGGCAAAAAACACCCTTTCCGCCTCTGCCATCACGCCCTTCTTCTCTATTATCATCGGAGGTATATCAAAGACAGCCAGCTTGACAGTATCACCCTCCTTGAGCTGTCCCTCCTTGCAGTTGACCACGCGGGAGATGAGCTTACGCCCCCCGCCCAGGTCGACGAGGGCATGAATCAGGGGTGCCTCAAAGCCCAGAGGTACTCCGGCCACCTCCTCGGTAAAGCGCAGCACCTTCCCTTCAGTGGGCAGGTCCACCCACTCCAGGTCATCCGAATTACACTTAGGGCAGACGACCCGGGGCGGGAAAGGCTCACTGCCGCACTTCTTGCACTTGGTGGTGGTAAACCTCTTCTGCCTGAGGTTCTCATAGAACTGGTGAATGCGGTTAAACTCCTTAGCCTCCAAGGGATAAAGGTCCATGGTCGATGGGTATAAACCCTCTAAAATGGGTACTCCCAGTACTGACATATCTACCCCCTTATCAAGATTTTATAAACTCTTTAAGGCTCTCGCCCGTAAATCAGTATGGTATGCTCAACATTAAGCCCGCTCAGGTTATGGGTCAGCCCTATCTTGGCGCCTTCCACCTGCTTTATCGCCCTTCCCTGCAGCTGGTGGAGCATCTCCCGCGCCTGGCGGATGCCAGTGGCGCCGAAGGGATGGCCGCAGGAGAGAAGACCGCCATCGGTATTTACCGGCACCTTGCCCCCGAAGTCACTCTGTCCTGATTCGACGAAGTGTCCGCCCTCCCCTTTCTTGCAGAAGCCTAAGTCCTCCATCTCGATAATCTCCGAGATGGTGAAGCAGTCATGGGTCTGGGCGACATCAATATCACCAGGGCCAACCCGCGCCCTCTCATAAGCCCTCTTAGCTGCCGTTCTCAGGTGAAGCCAATCAGCCAGGTGTTCACCGGGCCAGTTCATCGACATACTATGAAGCGTTGCCTGCGCCGTTCCCCTGATATAGACCAGGGGCCTATCGCTAAGCTCCTTCGCCTTGTCTTCGTGAGTCAGCAGCACGGCGGCACAGCCATCGGTAACCGGGGTGCAGTCAAAGAGGCCCAAAGGAGGGGCTATGGGTCGGGCGGCCATCACCTCTTCCATGGTAACCGCCTTCTGAAAATGCCCCTTGGGGTTGGTGGCGCCGTTTCGGCGGTTCTTGACCGAGACGGCTGAAAGCTGCTCCTTGGTAGTGCCGTACCGTTTCATGTGTTCTTGAGCCGTCATGCTAAAGAAAGGAGGCGGCAGCCCTATACCCTGGGCTCCGTCCCAGTCATGGTCTATGGAAGCCAGCTCGCTGTAATAGGTCTCCCAGCGCTGCGGCGTATAGAGCTTCTCACCGCCGGCTATCATCACGATATCGGCCATCCCCGCCTTTATCAGCCCGGTTGCCAGGATAATGCCCGAGCTACCACCGGCACACAGGGTATCCACCCTGGTGCACATACTGGTCGGCTTGATGCCGATGCGCTCGGCCATTACCGGAGCCGCATTAACCTGAAAAGAACGCCGCCCGCAGTGAGAAGAAGCAAACAAAAGACCGTCTACATCCTCTTTCTTAAGCGCCGGGACATCATCAAAACAGTCCTTAGCCGCCTCCTGAGTCATGTCTACGATGCTTGCCTCCCTGACCCCCCACTTGCTCATGCCGCCACCGATAATACAGACGTTTCTATCCGGCATTTTTAACCCTCCTTATCTTAAAATCTAGACCTTGTTGAATTCGTAGGCAACCCTGTTATCGGGCAGTTTCACCGGGCTGATCGCCAGGCTCATGCCCACCTTTATATCATCCGGCTTAATATCCCGACCTAAACGGGCCAGGATCTGAATGCCCCCCTCAAACTCGCCCAGAGCCAGAATATAGGGAGCATCGTTCTCAAAGCCGGTGGGGCCGTAATTGACTATGGTATAGGTATTAAGCTTACCCTGCCCCTTGATTTCAAACCAGTCGACATCGCTGGACAGGCAAGCGGGGCAGTCCGCCTTGGGCGGAAAGTAGCTAGCCCCACAATTACGGCACCTGGTGGTCATTACCTTGCCTGCCTCCAGGTGAGTCATAAAATCAGCCGCCTTGGCGGCTGCCGTAAAACTAACGGTGCCAAAATTCTCAAAGCCCATCAAGCTACCTCCTCAAGATGGTTACATTGCCATATTGCCCGATGCCACCTATATTATGGACCAGGCCTACTTCGGCTCCCTTCACCTGAGCCTCGGTAGCCTGCCTTCTTAGCTGGCGGACGATAGTTCTAATCTGTGAGCCTCCGGTGGCGCCTATAGGATGACCTTTAGAGAGCAAACCGCCGTCGACGTTTACCGGAATCTTGCCATCGGCATAGGTCTGCTTGTCCTCTATCAACCCCACCCCCTCGCCGGGCTTGGCGAAGCCCAGGTCTTCGTAAGCCAGAATCTCTGAAACGGTAAAGCAATCGTGGACCTCGGCCACATCAATATCCTGCGGCTTGAGGCCGGCCATCTTATATGCCTGTTTGCCCGCTTCTTGAGCGCACTCCAGGCCGGTGAGCGATTTTCTTCCGGCCATGGTCATGGTATCGGTGGCGGCACCGAGACCGATAATCCAGATCGGGACTTGAGTTATCCCTTTAGCCACATCGCCCCTGGCCACTATAATGCAGGAGGCACCGTCGGCATTGGCGCAGCAGTCAAACTTCTTCAAAGGGCTGGTTATGACCTCTGAATTTAGAATATCCTCCAGACCCAGTTCTTTACGATAGGTAGCCTTGGGATTAGCCGCCCCGTAGTGCGAGTTCTTGACCCGCACCTTGGCTAAATGCTCCTCGGTAGTACCGTACTTGGCCATGTGAGCCCGGGCATACATGGCGTAGCCGGCGGGCATGGTCAGGCCGAAGGGCGATTCCCAGATTATATCCGCCCCCCGCCCCATCCTCTCGGCGGCATCGCGGGAGGAAAGCTCGGACATCTTCTGAAAGCCGATTACGGCCACCACCTTATGCAGGCCCGCCTTGACCAGCGACCAGGCTACCCTCAAGCCGGTGCTGCTGGAAGAGCATACCGTCTCAACATAGAAGCTCGGCTTGGGGGTCAGCTCCAGGTACTCCGAAATCAAGCCGGCGGGCGAGCGCTGCTTATCATATTCCGGCGCCGAACAAATAATGGAGGCGTCTATATCACCGGTGGTGATATCCAGACCCTCCATCGCTTCTTTGAAAGCCTCAAAAGACAATTCCCGGATAGATACACCGCAGTCACGAGAAAAGACGCTCTGTCCCACGCCGACAATAGCCACTTCTGCCATAGGTATCACCTTTCGCTCTATATTTATTTTAAGCTATCAAGCGGAGGTCAAAGACAGGGCTGGTTTAAGGTCAAGCTTTATACCCGGCCCCATGGTGGTGGCTATAGAGGCAGTCTTGACATACTGTCCCTTGGCTCCGGTGGGCTTGGCCCGCACCACCGCCTCCATCACCGCCGTCAGGTTAGCCAACAGCTTGTCCTCTTCAAAACTGACCTTGCCCAGGGGGACGTGAATGATGGCCGCCCTGTCCAGCTTGAACTCCACCCGCCCCTGGCGGGCTTCCTCGATGGCCCGGGGCAGGTTATCGCCGTCAACCACCGTTCCCGACTTGGGGTTGGGCATCAGCCCTTTCCTCCCCAGGATTTTCCCCAGCCGCCCCACCTTGCCCATCATATCCGGGGTGGCAATGGTAGTATCAAATTCCAGCCAGCCACCTTCAATCTTCTTAATAAGCTCGTCACCGCCGGCGAAATCGGCGCCGGCAGACTCGGCGTTTCTCACCGCCTCGCCCTGGGCAAAGACCAGGACCCTCACCTTCTTGCCCAGCCCGTGGGGCAAAAGGGCGACGCCGCGCACCTGCTGTTCGGCATCCCTGGGGTCGACGCCCATCCTCAGGTGAAGCTCGACCGTCTCGTCAAAGCCGCTATAAGCCACCTTCTTGGCTAAGCCGATAGCCTCCTGGGGAGAATAGGTCTTGTTCCTGTCTATCAGTTTTATCGCTTCAGCGTATTTCTTGCCGTGTTTAGCCAATTCATTCCACCTCGATGCCCATACTTCGGGCGGTGCCTTCGATAATTCGCTCGGCTCCCTCAATGCTGGTGGCGCTTAAATCTTTGGCTTTAAGCTCGGCTATCTGGCGCAGTTGAGCCCGCGATATCTTGCCCACCTTCTCATGGCCGGCATCGGTGGAGCCCTTTTCTATAGCCAATGCTTTTTTAAGCAAATCGGCAGCCGGCGGCGTCTTGGTAATAAAGGTAAACGAGCGGTCTTCAAAGACGGTTATCTCCACCGGAATAATAGAGCCTTCCTGCTTGGCGGTGCGCTCGTTATACTCCTTGCAAAAAGCCATAATATTAAGCCCGTGCTGACCCAGGGCAGGACCTACCGGCGGCGCCGGATTTGCCTTGCCGGCTGGAATCTGCAGCTTAATAACCGCTTTAACCTTTTTAGCCACTTTGCCCCCTCCTAGAGCTTCTCCACCTGCAGGAAGTCGAGCTCAACTGGCGTTTCCCGCCCAAAAAGGGAGAGAAGCACCTTGACCTTACCTTTGTCGGTGCTTATTTCATCGACCACGCCGACAAAATCAATAAAGGGGCCGTTGGTCACCCGCACACTCTGCCCCTCACGAAAACCAACCTTGACCTTGGGCGCTTCGGCGGCCATCTGCTTTAAAATCTTGGTTACCTCATCTTCGGCCAGGGGGGTTGGCTTACTGCCGCTACCAACAAAACCGGTAACGCCCGGGGTATTACGCACTATATCCCAGCTCTGGTCGCTCATCTTCATCTTAATCAGGATATAGCCGGGCAGTATCTTCCGGTCCACATTGCGCCGCTGGCCGTCTTTGACCTCAATCTCCACCTCGGTGGGTATAATTATCTCGGAGATTTCCTCGGCGCTATCCATGAACTTGATGCGCTGCTCCAGGTTCTTCTTGACCCGTTCCTCATACCCGGAGTAGGTATGAACGACGAACCAGTCTTTTTGATTCTCTGCCACCATAACCTCATTCATAAGACTTCAAGATTTTGGGGAAAAGGCAGGGTTACCCCTTAAGGCTAGCTCTGCGACTAGCCACCCAAAAAGAACGCATCGACGAGGCGGGTAAAACCATAATCAAAGGCTCCCAGAACCAGCCCCGCGGCAATGGTAACCAGCAGCACCAGGAAGGTTAAATAGGCCGCCTCTCGTTTTGAAAGCCAGACCACCTTCTTCAGCTCGGCTATAATATCGCCGATAAATCTAAACCTGGCACGCTTGGTAGTAGTACGATGAGTCATTAAAACAGCCTCATATATACCCCTGGTTGCCGGCCACTATTTTATCTCCTTGTGCAGGGTATGGCTGCGGCAACGGGGACAATACTTCTTCAGTTCCAACCGCTGGGAGTCATTCCTCTTGTTCTTGCTAGTAGTATATGTCCTCTCACTGCACTGACTGCAGGCAAGGTGGATAATAACTCTAGCTTCAGCTTTTCTTGCCATGTCTACTCAATGATGCGGCTAAAGGTACCGGCACCTACTGTTTTACCCCCCTCCCGGATAGCAAAGCGCAGGCCTTTCTCCAGGGCTACCGGATAGATAAGCTTTATCTTCATGTTTACATTATCACCGGGCATAACCATCTCCACCCCTTCGGGCAGCTCAATGCTACCGGTAACATCGGTAGTCCTGATATAGAACTGGGGCTTATAGCCGTTAAAGAAGGGGGTGTGCCTGCCGCCCTCTTCCTTGCTCAAAACATATACCTCAGCCTCAGCATAGGTATGAGGCTTAATCGAGCCGGGGGCGGCTATTACCATGCCTCGCTCTATGTCATCCCGCTCCACGCCCCGAAGCAGGATACCAACCGCATCTCCAGGCTCGGCGTTGTCCAGAATCTTGTGAAACATCTCCAGGCTGGTAGCTACCGTCTTTCGCGGCTCGTGGTGCAAGCCCACTATCTCAACCTCATCGCCGGGGTTAATCACACCCCGCTCCACTCTTCCCGTAGGCACGGTGCCGCGACCTTTGATACTGAAAACATCCTCTACCGGCATCAAGAAGGGCTGGTCTTTGGGTCTTGCCGGAGTGGGAATATAATCGTCAATGGCGTCGAGCAGTTGCCAGATGGGGCCGCACCACTGGCAATCCCGCTTGCCACAGCCGCACTCCAGAGCCTTGAGGGCACTCAGCTTTATCACCGGCACCTCATCGCCGGGGAACTTATACTTGGTCAGCAGCTCCCTTGTCTCCACCTCCACCAGCTCCTGAAGCTCGGCGTCATCCAGGGCATCTATCTTGTTGAGCGCCACCACTATATAGGGAACTTCAACCTGGCGCGCCAACAGGACATGCTCTCTGGTCTGGGGCATAGGTCCATCGGGGGCGCTCACCACCAGGATAGCCCCGTCCATCTGGGCAGCCCCGGTTATCATGTTCTTGATGAAGTCGGCGTGCCCCGGGCAATCTATATGGGCATAATGGCGCTTCTCGGTCTCATACTCAATATGGGCAATAGCGATGGTCAGTCCCCGCGCCTTCTCCTCAGGGGCATTATCAATACTTTCAAAGGCACGGTATGCAGTAGCCCCCGTCTTGGAAAGTACCATAGTCATCGCCGAAGTCAAGGTCGTCTTACCATGGTCGACATGACCGATAGTGCCCACATTGCAATGAGGCTTGGTCCGCTCAAACTTCTTCTTTGCCATTTTCTAACCCCCTTTACTTCAGAGCCCACAACCAGATTCGAACTGGTGACCCCGTTCTTACCAAGAACGTGCTCTTCCTGCTGAGCTATGTGGGCGCTAGACACATTATACCAGTTTTTCTGGCATAAAATCTAACCTACATCATATCATATTTAAATGGAGAAGTGGAGGGGGCAGGATTCGAACCTGCGTAGCCATTTCAGGCGGCAGATTTACAGTCTGCTCCGATTAACCACTCCGGCACCCCTCCCCACATCAAACCTTAGCCCGAGAGGGGATTCGAACCCGCTAACCTACCGATTACAAGTCGGTTGCGCTACCATTGCGCCACTCGGGCAAAACTTCGCCCCTGAACCATACAGGCGTCAATCAACTGGGATATTATAAAAATGAAAGCTATAAAAGTCAAGCTTGGTAGCGCATACCGGATTCGAACCGGTGATCTCCTCCTTGAGAGGGAGGTGTCCTAAACCCCTAGACGAATGCGCCACCTAAAAAGGCTGGCTATAAAGAGGGACCGTATTCAGCCCTATACCCGCCAGCCACGGCTATTATACCAGCCGCGGTGCCAGAGGGCAAGCTGGTCTCCGCGCTCCCATCCCGGCCGAGGATGCCCGAGTTTAAGGATTTTCCGATATTTCCCTTAATTCCTCTATGTTGGTCTTCTCCCGCTCCAGGAACTTTTCCCGGCCCTCGGTGTAGGAGGGAAGCACCCACTTCATTTCCTTGAGGTTCTGGGTTATAGTCGGCAGCCAGTGGTAAGGGATGGATATCAGTATCCAGCCCTCTTCAAATACCTCTTTAGACCTCATGCCAAAGGCCAGCCCGGTAGGCGTGTAATTCACCTTGCCGCTACGGTAGGGATAAACGTAAAGCCAGGCGCAACCCAGGACGCCCGTCGCCCTTGACTCCCTTATCACTCCGGTGGAGTAGCACATCGCCCTGAGCACGATTTCCGCCTGGCTGGTATTGGTGGTTAGAATGAAGACATCGGGCTCGAAGGTCAGCTTGTCCAATGTGGCCAGGGCGACGTAGTTACAAATGCCCCGGGGGAGCGTGGGCAGGTGCTGGTAGAGGTCGCTGTTAGCCCGCGGTTCCTGAAAGATTTCCAGTTTAATTCCTATCTGTCCGGCTTCGGCGAACACGGGCAAATCCTCCATGCCCAGTACCGCCGACCCCAGGCAGGTCTCGTTCTCTTTAGAAAAGTAGAACGGCTTTCCCCTCTGCTGGGCTTCTTTGAGCATTTCACAGAAAGACAACTGCTTGTCCAACTGCTCAATCCCCTCCGGCCTGGTCTCCAGAAACTTCACCCCTACTGGCGGGTACTTGAAATCGAATTTCTTATAGATGGACAAATCGGTTTGAAGCTTTCTCATATTGACCTCCTTAAAAACTATATTGCCCCTGTATCTTTTAAGCCTTCTGCACCTTCCGCCTTAAATCCTCGAACAGCTTATCAACGCGTTTTTTATGGGCATCGCCGGTGATTTTGTCCGAGATGAGCGTCCAGCTCATATTTTTTAGGTTTTCGGTTACCATGGGGAGCTTGGTCCAGGGTATGGAGATAATCACCAGGCCTTCCGGAAAGACCTTCAAAGCCCGCATCCCCAGGCTGATACCGGTGATAGTGAAATTCACCTCGCCGCTTAGAACGGGATAGATGTAAATCCAGGAGCAGGCCGCGGCCAGCGTGCCCCGGGCCGACCACATCTCCCCGGATGAATAGCCCAATGCCCGCAGTATGTGGTAGGCCTGAGTGACATTGGCGGTGATAACCAGGACATCCGGGTCGAAGGTAAGCTGGTCTATAGCCGAGAAAACGACGTAGTTCACCGAGCCTTTGATCATCGTGGGCAGGTACTGGTAGATTTTGCGGTTAGCCCGCGCTTCCTCAAAGAGCTCATCCGCTTCGCCGACCAGCCCGCTGATGAGCATCGGGTCGGGCTCTTCCATACCCAGCAGTAGCGGTTCTACGCAGTAGAAGTCTTCTCTCTGCACGTAAAAAGGGTGGCTGGTCTGGGCCTCTTTGAACATCTCGCAAAAAGACAGCCTTTTTTTGAGTCTTTCAATGCCCTCCGGCTTGAGGGGCAAAAATTTCACCCCTACTGGCGCCCTCTCAAAGTTGAATTTCTCATAGACGGATAAATCGATTTTAAGCGGTTTCATACCAGACTCCTTAGAAAAACAAATTGGCTGGGGAAGAAGGATTCGAACCTTCCCTTACGGATCCAGAGTCCGCCGTCCTACCACTAGACGATTCCCCAACACACTAGGATTATAGCACGGGGCTACCATCAGGGCAATAAGCGGGCCATTTGACAGCACGGGCCTGAATACTTATGCTAAAGCTTAAGAAAGGAACGAGCTATGACTTATTTGAAGGCCCTGCAAAAGACCCTGAAAGTAAGGTTTAAACACCCCTCTCTCCTGGAGCAAGCCCTGGTCCATAGCTCCTATGCCAATGAAAACCCCACCCTTGCCCCCGCCTCCAACGAAAGGCTAGAGTTCCTGGGCGATGCTGTTCTCGGTTTTGTCATCGCCGAAGAGCTTTATAAGCGCTTTCCCCAGTTCAGTGAAGGGGAAATGACCCGGCTTCGCTCCTCCCTGGTGCGGCGGGACGCCCTCGCCCGCACGGCAAAGGACATCAAGCTGGGCGATTACCTCTATCTGGGCAAAGGCGAGGAGGCAAGCGGGGGGCGGCGCAAGCTGGCTAACCTGGCCGGGGCTATAGAAGCCATCATCGCCGCTATTTTTCTCGACCGGGGCCTGGCCACCGCAAGGGACTTCATCTTGAGGGCAGCCGATAAACAGCTGGACAAGGTGCCCAGCCAGGGGGTAGAGGCTGATTATAAATCGCGGCTGCAGGAGATTATCCAGTCGCGTCAGCAACCAATACCTAGCTACCAGGTAATAGAAGCCACCGGGCCAGCCCACCAACGGAGGTTCACCATCGAGGTAAGGGTGGGTAAAAACGTTCTGGGGCGGGGGTCGGGCAGAAGCAAAAAAGCGGCTGAGACAGAAGCGGCCCGTTCCGCTCTGGAGGAGCTCTAGCAGCAACTTTACACAACAGCTCCCCTTTGCTAAACTTTTAGTAAAGCCATGCCTTTGGCTACTGCGGCTAAAATAGAGGTGTTACTATGGGAAGGCGAGACTACCGACACAGAGAACCGAAGAAGTCGAAAAAGGAGGCTAAGAAAACAGCCCCGGCTACTATCCTGCCTCCGCCGGTAACGGTGGAGGTGATTAAGAAGGGCAAAAAGGGAAAAGGGGAAGAGGAGGAAGAGAAATAGCCGCCTACCAAAAGCTTCATCATAGCCGGGAGTTAAAGGCTCGGGCGGAGAAAGCCAGAGCCTTGCTGGAAGAGTGCCGGCTGTGCCCCCGCCGCTGTGGCGCCAACCGCCTGGCCGGTGAGAGCGGCCAGTGCCAGGTCACTACCCAAGCTATTGTCTCCAGCTACGGCCCTCACTTCGGGGAGGAAGCGCCCCTGGTGGGCAGGCACGGCTCGGGGACTATCTTCTTTACCTACTGCAACCTGCACTGCGCCTTCTGCCAGAACTACACCATAAGCCAGCTCGGCGAGGGCAGCCCCGTAGAGAAGGAAACATTAGCCGCCATGATGCTCTCCCTGCAGGAGCGGGGCTGTCACAATATAAACCTGGTCAGCCCCACCCACGTCGTGCCCTATATCCTGGAGGCTCTGGAGCTGGCGGCGGCTAAGGGGCTCAACCTGCCCCTGGTCTATAACAGCGGCGGCTATGACGCCATAGAAACACTGGAGCTGTTGGACGGCGTGGTCGACATCTATATGCCCGATATGAAGTATTCCGATGAGAAAATCGCCGAGGAGCTATCGGGGGTAAAGGACTACCCCGGAGTGAACAGGGCGGCGGTCAGGGAGATGCACCGCCAGGTGGGCGACCTTACGTCTGATGAGCAGGGCATAGCCAAGCGCGGTCTGCTGGTGCGCCACCTGGTATTACCCGAGGGGCTGGCCGGAACCGAAGAAGTGGTGAGCTTCCTGGCTAAAGATGTCTCGGCCGATACCTACCTCAACGTTATGGCCCAGTATCACCCCTGCTACAAGGCCTTTGACATACCCAGGCTGGCCCGCCGCCTGCAGGGGCAGGAGTTCAGCGACGCCGTCGACCTGGCCCACCGGCAGGGATTACACAGGCTGGATAAAGAGCAGGTTCCGCAGTTACTTAAGGTACGTTTTTAAGGTAAGAAAATGAAGAATAGAGATTTAGCCTCGCTCAGAGTAATAGTATCCGGGGACGTCCAGGGCGTCTTCTTTCGCGCCTATGCCGCGCGCCTGGCCAGGGGGCTGGGCTTGACCGGCTATACGCAAAATCTGCCCCGAGGAGACTCGGTAGAGGTAATCGCCGAGGGAGAAAGAAGGCAGTTGGAAGAGCTAATCAGCCACCTCAGGGTGGGACCGCCGGCGGCTAACGTGGAAAATGTAACCACCAGCTGGTCGGAGCATACCGGGATTTATTCCGAGTTCACTATAAGGTTCTAGGCGACCTGCCTCAGCCCGTAATAGCGCTCATTACCCAGCAGGCGAGATAAGACCGCCGCCGAGGCGGCATGAGGAGCGCCGCCCCGCCGCTCAGCCAACTGCTTGCTCAGCTCCTCCAGCTCAAGAGGCTGGTTGCCGTTAGCCAGGAAAAGCCGAAACACGCTCTCCAGGACAGGCGACCTGTCGGTGATAAACTCAGGGGTTAAAGAACAGCAGTCCCTGATATTGGCTAAAAGGTCAGCCGCTGCCATCTCTTCTTTTTTCTCCTCCATCTGCTCACGGCACTGGGGACAGAGAGCGCCTTGGGCCAGAACCGAGAAGGAGCGGTTGTTCTTCTCCAGCCACTTTAAATCGATAAACCAGCGCCCTGTTGGTTGGTCATCACTCATACTTCATACCTCAAAAAAATCGCTTAGTCTTCCAAGCCCACCCTGGCTTCTTTTATCAAATCAAGGTAATCGGCTTTAAGCCCCAGTGTCCGGGAGGCTTCGCTATCTACCTCATAAGGCTCGCCGACGAAAACCTGGCCGCACTCCTCGACCTCGCCCTGAAGGGGGGCTCCCTGCCCGATAAACTTCTGGCGGGCTTCGATAATCCCCAGGTCAAAGGGTAAGGTGAAATAGAGGTCAGCTATCACCTGGTCTATCCCCAGCTCATATAACTCTTCCCAGCCCCCAGACGCCTCTTCCCCATACTTGGCGCTGGGCAGCACCGTGAGCAGGTTCATTATGCTCAAACTGCCCCGGCCCTCGATAACCTTCAGCGGCGCCACCGTTATCAGGTAGTCGCAGGACAGGATGACATTGGGCACCCAGAAGGTAGGCACCACCAGGGGCTTGGGGAGAGGATTATCCACCTCCACCCAGATGCAGTCCTTAACATCCAGCATCAATACCCGGGGGAAATCGTAGTCCAGGGCTTGGTATATGGGGTAGACCGGTTCCCCGGTGGGAGTACCCTCCAGAATCAGGATATCGGCATCGCTCACCTGCCTGATGCCCTCTATTATCGTCGAGAGCATGCCCTGGCTGGTGGTCACCGGATAGGATACAGGGTAAGCGGCGCTGGGCTTAATCAAGACCCGCCGCGCCCTGGATATTACCGATGGGGGTTCAAAGACAAACCCCTCTGCATCAAATATCAAGATTGCCTCCTAATAAACGCTTTACTCCGGCCCTTCACTCCAGTCCAGCATCATCACCTGGACTATATCCCCCTTCTTTACCCCGGGGGTATCCTCAGGGACGACCACCAGACCGTTAGCCAGAGCCATAGAGGTCAGCACCCCTGAGCCCTGGGGGCCGGTAAGCCGGGCAAAGTACTGCCCGCCGCGCTTTTCCACAATCGCCCGGGCAAAGATGCGGCGCCCGTCGGTGTTTTCAATATCTTCATCAATAACCGCTCCCAGGGTGCGCTTGGCCAGAGGCTCCCGGCCCATCATCTTGAATAAAGCCGGGCGGGCAAACAGCTCAAAGTTAAGCATGGCGCTGACCGGATTGCCGGCCAGACCGAAGAGGGGTATCTTCCTGACTCCACCCCCTTCAGCCGTTCCCTTAATCATGCCGAAGGCTAAGGGTCTCCCCGGCTTCTGCCGCACCCGCCAGAAGACGATTTCGCCCTCCTTGGCCAGGACGTCCCTGACAATATCGTAATCGCCAAAAGAGACGCCGCCGGAGGTTACCAGCATATCGGCGTCCAGCCCGAGGTGGAGCTTGGCCACCAGCGAATCTTCAATATCGGCGGCTATGCCCAATATCTTGGGGACGCCCCCGTAGCGCAGAACCAGCGCCGCCAGGCCGTAGGTGTTGCTGTTGTATATCTTGCCTTCCGGCAGCGGCTTGGCGATGTCCACTACTTCGTCGCCGGTGGCCAGAACAGCCACCACCGGACGGCGGATAACCTTCACCGCGCTCAAGCCCAGCGAAGCCATGACCCCGACCTCAGCCGGCCTGATTACCGTCCCTTTACTCAACACCAGCGAGCCAGCGGTGATATCCTCGCCCGCCCGCCGGACTTCCAGCCCGGGGACTGCCTCGGTCAGAATGCCTACTTCCGATGAGTTTCCCTTTCGCTCCGACTCATCGGTATCCTCAAACCTGACCACGCAGTCGGCTCCTTTGGGTATCGGCGCCCCGGTCATAATACGGACCGCCGCCCCCTTCTTTACCACGGAGGGGAAGATAGAACCGGCGGTAACGGTGCCGATAACGCGCAGAGTACGGGGCGACTTTCGGCTGGCGCCGACGGTATCGGCCGACCTGACGGCATAGCCATCCATAGCCGAATTGTCCAGCGGGGGAATATTGATGGTGGAAGATACGTCCTCGGCCAGGACCTGCCCCAGACAGCTCAGGATTGGGCTTTCTTCCACCTCAAGAACGCTTATGTTCTCCAGAATTTTCTCCAGGGCCTGCTCAACGCTTATCACTTTATCCCCTTCGCCAGTTGCTTTGCCCTCTCCAGGTCAGCCTCGGTATTAACATTGAAAAAGCTCAAGTGTTCGGGGTCGAAGCGGTCAATCTCCTCCGCCTCTACATACCTGACCTTGACCAGGCCAAAAAGCGGGCTGAACCTCCGCTCGCCCCGCTCAAGCAGCCCTTCTACAGGAGCCAGGCAGTTCTTCGAGTAGACGGCGTGAAGCGGCTCCACCAACCTGCCTACGCGGGGAATAACCAGGTCAAAGCCGACTGAAAGCTCCAGCATATAACGCAGCAGGGCTTGATTGAGGAAGGGCATATCACAGGCGACAACAAGGTTATACCACGAGTTTGAGGCGGCTAACCCGGTACCCAGACCAACCAGGGCGCCTTTACCCGGGTAAGCGTCGGCTACTACTCTAAAACCAGAGCCGCTATTGAACCGGGAAAGGGACTTGCCCCTGGCCGTAACTATAATGATATCGTCACTAAAGGGGCTGATTTGGGATACCACCCGCTGGAGCAAACTCTTGCTGTCAACTGTCTCTAGAGCTTTATCTCTCCCCAAACGTAAACCTTTGCCACCAGCAAGAACAATACAACCTATATCCAAAGCGCATTTCTCTATTCCCCCCAACCTCACCCCCGTATACTATTATACCACTATAGTCAACAACTCCGAAAGCCCCAAGAGCATTTATTACGCCTTGCTTCCCACCCCCCCACCCAAAAGAGGCTGGTCTTTACCCCACAAAAACTTTGTTTTTGCGGGGGCCCCGTATTTGCCTCTCTTCCACTCTTTTATTCTCCCCCTCCCGCCGTTTTGAGACACGCTTTGCGTCCCACCCAAACCCACCCTATAGAGGTTAGACCTCTATATACTCTTTATTTTAGGGGGTGTTTAAGAGGGGCGCTAGCCCCTCTTTTCCTTAAAAGGGTGGCGGGTGGGAAAAGATTAAAATGGGGGAGGGGCGAGGAGAAAACTCAGGGGAAAGAAAACCTCTAGAGCGCCGACTTCAGCACCATAATCTCAGTGCTGGCGGGAAGCCCGCCCGCTTTGAACTCAACCTCGCTTGAATCCTGCCGGATGACATTGCTCTTCCCCTTCAAAAAATCATCCACCGCGGCAATATTAGGGAAGCTCTTCTCCGTCCTGTAGTGCATGGGGATAACCACCCCGGGCTTTAACTGATTGCAGACCTCGGTGGCACCTTTGGCATCGATGGTAAAATAACCACCCACTGGGATGAGCAATATATCAACGCTGCCTATCTCCTTTAACTGCTTGTCATCGAGAAGGTGACCCAGGTCGCCAAGGTGACAGACCTTCACCCCGTCAACCCCGAAGCAGAATATAGTGTTATCGCCCCTCAGCCTTCCCTTAGCCTCATCGTGATAGCTGGCAACGCTGTGAATCTCAATCCCCTTAGCCGCTGTCCTGCCCGTCCGGCTGACCACCTTCGGGTTGCCCTTGACCGCCGAGATATTACAATGGTCGAGGTGTTCGTGGCTCACGGTAACAAAATCAGCCGACTCCGTTATCTCGCCATAGGTCAAGCCGGGGCTGGTCTCGTAGGGGTCGGTTATTATCTTGACTCCGGCGTCCGAGGTAATGACAAAGGCGGAATGCCCCAGGTATTTAATCTTCATAGCCAGTCTCCTTTTAAGTCCCTAGAAGTAACCACCCACCGATTTAATCGCCTCTACAACCAGTTCAGCGGTTTTTTCCAGGTCTGGCAAGCTCAACAGCTCAACCGGCGTGTGGATATACCTGGTAGCGACACTAATCACCCCTGAGGGAATACCTTCACGCGTCAGGCTGATGGCAGAGGCATCGGTGGTGCCCCTCTCGGTCACATCCATCTGATAGGGAATACCTTTTGCTTTGGCCGTTTCACACAGCCATTCAAGCACCTTCGGGTGGGTAATCACTCCCCTGCCGCCGGCATCCATTACTGTAATCACCGGGCCTTTGCCCACTTGAATGGCGGAATCGGTCTTCTTTATGCCCGGATGGTCGCCGGGTATACAGGCATCGATGGCAACGGCGACATCGGGATTTAAGCCGAAAGCCGATGTCCTCGCCCCCTTCAAACCCACCTCCTCCTGAACGGTGAAAACGGCTATTACCGAGGGCTTAAGAGTCATACCGGCGATTCTCTGCATGGCTGTAATCAGCACGGCACCGCCGGCACGGTCATCAAAGGCCTTACCGGTGACGGTATCGTTGGCCAGCCCCACCATCTTCTGGTCGATGGAAGCGGTCACCCCGGGTTCAATGCCCATGGCTGTGGCATCGTCCCTTGACGAGGCGCCGACATCGATGAACATGTCCTTGGCCTCTATCGCCTTCTTCTTTTCTTCGCTCTCCATCACGTGCACCGGCTTGGAGCCGATTACCCCGGCAACGTCTCCCTTTTTGGTGTGCAATAATACCCGCTGGTTGACCAGCGTCTGGTCGAACCAGCCTCCTACCTTGGCAAAGCGAACGAAGCCTTCATCATCAACGTATTTTGCCATCAGGCCTATCTCATCCATATGGGCGGCTATCATAACCGAGGGAGACTTCCCCTTTTTGACGGCAATCAGATTGCCGAAGGTATCGGTTTTAACCTCGTCTACATATGATTCTATCTCTTTCTTGATAATTGCCCTGACGCTTCCTTCGTATCCGGCAATGCCGTGAGCGTTGGACAGTTTCTCCAAGAGAGCTTTTATTTTTTTAATTTCTTCTTTCATGCCCACAAATCCTCCTGTCTTTCTTTTCCAAAGTTTAGAGCCTAGCGCCTCACCTCACGAACAATCTTGTCCAGCACCGGGCTAATATCCCTGGAGGTGTCCACAGCGTAGTGGTTGCGCGCTATTTTCTGCACCGAGGGCCTCATTCTCTGGTATACCGCCCAGTCGGCGTCCGAGCTACTTCCATTGTTATCTCCAACCGCCCTGGCTTGGAGCCGCTGGTATACCACCTCCGGCGGGGCTTCAACCCGCACCAGAATCAGGCGGGCGCCCAGACGGTCAGCAATATTATAGAGGCGCTCGCGGTTGCGCTCGGAAAGATTGGTGGCATCCAGGATGAGGGAAATCCCCTGCTTTAACAGCCTTTCAATGAGGAGGTGCAACGCCCGGAAAAGACGGGCGCTCTCCGGCGAGCTATGGCTGAGCGCTGAGAAAAGCTCCCGGCGCAGGGCATCGCTTTCCAGAACAACCAGGGGCAGTCTCTCGACCAGTTTGGAGCAGAAGTAGGATTTTCCTGTTCCCGGCAGGCCGCTGACGGCGACAAAAGCGGGCTTGACCACCGGCTCGGGGAGCTCCCCCAGGCCATCGGTCAGCTGCCGCACATCGGAAATAAGCTGGCTGTCCTCCACACCACCATTATAGAGCCTTTACCCTGTTTTGGCTAGGGTACGGCTATCTTTTCTCTCCCTTACCGCGGTCAAAGATAAAAGCCTTAAGGTTCTTAGCCCTGGCTATGGCCGGCTTAGCCGTGGGTACAAACTTTACGGCTACTACCACCAGCAGGACAATGCTGTAGATAACAAACTCGGCGGATTGCACCCCCAGCCAGGCAATGAAGGGCAGGGCCAGAATCCCCACCCCCATAGAAAGGGCGACATTGCGGGTGATTATATAGAGCACCAGGGCGACAGCGAAGAAGAAGGCTAAGCCCAGGGGATAGTCATAGAAAGGCAGTAAGACCAAAAGGCTGCCTATGGTCGGCCCCATCCCCTTGCCCCCGCTGAATTTTAGAAAGAGCATCCAGTTGTGCCCCACCACCACCGCCACGGCTGCGGCCAGAACGAAGGGCGTGTCTACTTCTAATAACCAGATGGCAATAGCTACTGCGGCTGCCCCCTTACCCACATCGACAATGGCGGCTGACATCGCCGGCAGGAACCCCACCTCCCGGAAGACGTTCAAGCCACCCACATTGCCCCCACCCAGGCGGCGGATATCTTTGCCCGACGCCAAACGGGTAGCCAGATAGGATGAGGGAATAGAACCGAGCAGGTAGCCCAGGACAACAGCGATGATGCCAAAAGCCATTACCCCTCCTTATAGAAAGCGATGCCCAGCGTTCCGGTACCAGTGGCATAGCCCATTACCGGGCTGAAGCCGGTAATCCAGAGTTCAGCGCAGTTAAAGCCGGCGGCGACCTGCTCCTTCAGCTTCTGGGCTTCCTCCAGGGCATAGGCATGCATCACCGCCACATGCACCGGACTTTGCCCCACCCTGTCTCTCATTATTTTGAGCATCCGCTTTATCCCGCCCTCCCGGCTTCTCACCGCGCCGATAAAGCGAACCATCCCCGAAGAAACGGTAAGCATCGGCCTGATATTAAGCACCGACCCGGCCAGAGCGGCTATCTTGGGTATGCGCCCGGTGCGGTAAAGATGGCGGATGGTATCCAGGAAGGCGAGGAAGCTAACCTTAGCCATCACCTCCCTGGCGGCTTCAACCACCTCAGCCAGGCCCTTGCCCTCTTCGGCGGCCCGCGCCGCCGCCAGGGCGACAAAGCCCTCAGCCGCGGTAACCGTCTCGGAGTCCAGAACCTCTATGGAGAGATGGGGAAGCTCTCCTCTTATCTCCTCTCTTGCCTGCTTAGCAGCGTCCCTGGCTCCGCTAAGCTTAGCCGAGAGGGTAATGCAAAGGATTTCTTTGGCTTGCCTGCTCGCCTGGCGATAGGCCTCCAGAAAGATGCCCGGCGAGGCGCCCGCCGTCTTAAACGAATCGGGGTCTTTTAAGAAGAGCTTATAAGCCTCGTCAGGGGTTATATCCACCCAGTCCCGGTAGAGCTTGCCCCCGAAGGAAATGGGGATGGGCGCCACCGTAATCCCGTACTGCTCGGCATGCTCCCTGGTAAGACAGGCTATACTATCGGCAATAATGGCTACTTTCTTAGCCATGAAACCTCATTAAAGTCTTGGTTATTACTGGTCGCCGGCGTAAAAGGAGAGCCCGATTACCCCCGGTCCGCAGTGGACCCCGGCTACCGGAGTCCAATCATTGATGTAAACCTCGGCGCAATCAAACATAGATGATACCTGTTCCTTAAGCCACTGCGCCTCCTAAACTAATTAGAATAAAAGGCGACCGCCAGCGTTCCCTTACCGGTGGCATAACCCATCACCGGTGAAAAGTTGGTAAGCCAGAGTTCAACGCAGTTAAACTGGGAGGCTATGTCTTCGGTGAGCCTTTTGCCCGCCTCAGGCTCATTGGCATGCGCCACGGCAACATGCACCGGATTTGAGCCCACCTCCCTCTTCATCATGTTAAGGGCGCGTTTCATGCCCGATTCCTGGCTCCTGGTCAGGCCAATTAAGCGCACTATGCCCCCCGAGATGCCAAACAGCGGCTTGATGCGCAGAAAAGAGCCTACCTGCGCGGTAAACTTGGGGATGCGCCCGGTCCGATAGACATGGCGGATGGTCTCCATCAGACCAATAACCCTGACCTTGCTCTTCACCGCCCTGGCTATTTTGATTATCTCGGCCAGGCTCTTGCCCAGGGCGGCTGCCCGGGCGGCCGCCGAAACAATCAGCCCTTCACCCACGGCGGCGGTGCCGGTGTCAAAGACTTTAATAGTCCTCCGCGGCGATTCCTTCTCCGCCTCTTTCTTGGCCAAACGGGCCATGTTATAGAGGGTGCTGAGACGGGAAGAAAGGGTGAAACAGAGTATACTGTCAGCCCGGGCTCCTGCCTGGCGATAAGCCTCAAGATACTCAACTATGGAAGCCGGCGAAGAGGCAAAGTGGCCCGGTGCCTCCTCAAGCAGGCGGTAGGCTTCTTCGGCGGTTATATCCAGCCCGTCCCGGTATATCCGGCCGTTAAAATGGATATTGACCGGCACCACCCGCAACTGGTACTGCCCCACCAACTCAGGGGGCAGGCAGGCGATACTATCGGTGACAATGGCTACCTTTGGCTTCATAATCCCGCTCTTTACCCGGTATGCCTTAGCAATCGTTCCACCAGCGCCGGGCTTAGCAGCATAATCAGCATTACTATGATTAACATCAAAAGGGCGGGTATACTAAGTCTACCGTCAGCATAAAAAGCGACCAGGGTCAAGGTTATCAGCCCCGATAGGACCAGGAGCGATACCTTTAACCAGCGCTTCCTCAAACGAATAAAGGCAACTACCGTTGCCGCTAAAGCGAGGAAGCTCAATCCAATCCAGGGGCCGAAATCATGGAGGCGCTGCAGCCAATAATCGGGAAATTTAGACCCTGGCTCAACAGCCATAAACCAGCCGATGATAACCGGCAGCGGCAGCAGCATCAGCGAGCTATATAACCAGTCCCTCTTGATGGTCTTAGTCGTGATGGCGCATACCAGCAACAGCGCCATCGGGATGTAGATGAGGATTGCCAACCAGGACCACCCCGCAGGCAGGTAAAGCAACAGCAGACCAGCAGACACCACCGGCAGTAGAGAGTAGCCCAACCAGGGGAAAAGCCAGGCTGGCTTACCCCGCCACCAGCCGTAGACCACCACAGCGAGCACCAGCACCAGCATACCTAATAGCCAGATAATACCCTGCCACCAGCTGAGGGCAAACAACAGACCGAAGAGCAGGTGGGGCATGGCGGCAAATAGCGCCTGAGTCCAGCTTCCCTGGCTGTGAGCCTCGTATATCTGGCGGGCTACCAGCTTAGCCGAGCCCAAAAGGGTCTCACAGGTTTTAGCCGCCTCCTCCTCCGATAGCCCGGACTGCTTCAGCTCCTGCAGTTCGTCCTCAATATGCGTCTCCAGCTCCTGAATAACCTCATGCTCCAGGGAGCTGTCGAGCTTTAGATTTTCCCGCACACTATCCAGATAATGACTTAAGGCAGTTGTCACTCAATCCACCTCATGTAAGTCCGATACCGGCTGAATAATCAGGTTCATCGCCTTCAAGAAATCAAGCCACTGGCTCCTCTTGGTTTCCAGGCCGTGGAGCCCTTTTTCGGTGATATGATAATATCGCCTCTGCCGACCGCTGGGCAATGTCTGCCATCTACCCTGGATTAAGCCCGCCCTCTCCAGCCGGTGCAGGGCTGGATAAAGAGTGCCCTCTTTAAATCTAAAGTAGCCCTGGCTCCTCTTCTCCAGCTCCTTAATAATCTGGTAGCCATACATCGGCTGCTGGTCTATCAAGCAAAGAATCAAGGAATCAAAACTGCCTTTGATTAGCTCGCGCCTCTGTGCCATTCAAGTCACCTCGTTTAAACACCTAGTATCACTATGTATTATAATAATACAGACTTTTGTCCTTTGCAATACGTTAGAAACACTATTTTAAAAAATAAAAGCCAGGATAGCAAGAAATTCTTGGTTAATCTATATACATAGTCAGTCTAGGTATAATATAGCATATAATGCCGCCTTTGGCAATAGATTGCCCCGGAAAACTTGAGAGGCTTTTACTTAAGGGGAGAACCGGCCCAGGATTAAGCTACCATTGGTGCTGCCAAAGCCGAAGGAGTTGGAGAGGGCGATTTTCACCTCGGCCCTTCTGGCTACATTGGGCACATAGTCAAGGTCGCACTCCGGGTCGGGGGTCTCATAGTTTATGGTGGGGGGGATAATACCATGGTTTATGGTCAAGAGGCAGGCTATCGCCTCCACCACCCCGGCCCCAGCCCACATATGCCCCATCATCGATTTATTACTGCTAATGGGCAGGCTTCGGCTCCGCTCTCCAAAAAGGCTCTTTATCGCCCGCGTCTCGGAGAGGTCATTCAACACCGTCGACGTGCCGTGGGCGTTAATATAATCGACCTGGCCGCTGGAGATGCCGGCATCATCGAGCGCCATCTTCATGCAGCTGGCCGCCCCCACGCCTTCAGGGTCGGGGGCGGTTATATGATAGGCATCGCTATTAAAGCCGTAGCCCAATACCTCACCGTAAATTCTGGCTCCCCTGCTCAAGGCGAGCTCCAATTCCTCAAGTATGACCACCCCCGCCCCCTCGCCGATAACAAAGCCGTCGCGCTCCTTATCAAAGGGGCGGCTCGCCTTCTCCGGCTCATCGTTTCTGGCCGTCATCACCTTCACCGGCTCCAGCCCGGCAAAGACAAGGGGTCTGATAGCCGCCTCGGCCCCGCCGGCAATCATGGCATCGACATCGCCATGCTGGATAACCCTGGCGGCATTGCCAATAGAATGCGTCCCCGAGGCACAGGCGGTAACCGAGCACATATTGGCCCCGCCGGCGCCGAACTCTATGGCGACCTGGCCGCTGGCCATATTGCAGAGGAAACTGGGCACAAAGAAGGGGGAAATCTGCTGGCGGGAGCCTTCAAGCAGTAGCTGATGGTTCTTCTCGATGCTTTCTACACCCCCCATGGCCGTCCCCACCGAGACCCCCACCCGCTGGCTGTTGGCGGCATCTATCTTTAAGCCGGAATCCTCCAGCGCCATTCGGGCGGCGGCCAGGGCAAAGTGGATAAAGCGGTCCCCCCTCCTGGCCAGCTTCCGGTCGATGAAATCTAATGCCTTAAAGCCCTTGACCTCGCCGGCAACCCTGGTCCTGAAATCGCTGGCATCAAAGGCGGTAACCGCACCCACCCCCGATTTCCCCTGGCATAAAGCCTGCCAGCTCGCTTCCACCCCTATACCCAAGGGGGTTACCATCCCCAGTCCGGTTACCACTACCCTTCTCTTCATTTAGGCCCTTCCTTGCCTATCTTGCCGGCGGCGGTCCTGGGCAGGGAATCGGCAAAGACTATCTCTCTGGGCACCTTATAGTTAGCCAGGTGCTCCAGGCAAAACTTTTTTATCTCCTGTTCGTTAATCTCTGCGCCCGGCTTCAGCCTGACGAAAGCCTTCGGAATCTCGCCCCTTAACTTATCGGCGACCCCTACCACCACTGCCTCGGCCACCTGGGGGTGGGCGCTCAACACCTCTTCAATATCGCTGGGACAGATATTCTGCCCCTTGGCGATAATCATATCCTTCTTCCTGCTCGCGGAGAGAAACAGCCGGCCGTCCTCATCAACCCAGCCGACATCACCGGTATAGAACCAGCCGTTCTTCATTACCTGAGCCGTAGCCCGGGGATTGTGGTAATAGCCTCTCATCACCGGCCCCCTGACCGCTATCTCTCCCGTTTGGCCCGTCGGCAGCTCCCTGCCCTCGTCATCGACTATCTTTAGCTCCCAGCCGGGCAAGGGCCTGCCCACCGAGACGGACTCTCCCCTGCCGTCAAGAGCCGTGCAGGTAACGTGAGCCGCCGATTCGGTCAGGCCCCAGAAGTTGACCGGCGTCAAGCCCAGATACCGCTTGACCCTGCGGGCAATGTCAGCCGGCATAGCCGCCCCGGCCGTGCCCCAGAGACGGAGAGAGCTTAAATCGTGCCTCATCCCCCCGCTCTCAACGGCGCTGACTATCAGGGCATGGATAAAGGGCACCCCCATAAAGATGGTCGCCTTCTCCCTCTCGATAAGCCTGAGCAGGCTATCTATAGATATCCCGGACAGTATTACCACCCGGCTACCTTTATTTATCGCCGTCAGCATTACCACCACCAGGCCGAAGGCATGGTGCATGGGCAGGGCAAAGAGCACCACAGTATCCTTGTCCGTCTGCGCAAAGCCATCGCCCGATATAACCGCCTCCCTGACCAGCGCCTGATGAGACATCATCACCCCCCTGGGGTGAAAAGCGGGCCCAGAGCTATAGGCGATATGGGCGATGTCCTCAGGCTCCAGCTTAACCTCAACTGCCGGGGAGGCACTCCTGGTCATAATCTCCTCATAGGAGAGAAAATCCCCCCGGCACCTGGAACTTAAGTCTATAACCCGCTCTACAGAGCTAAAGCGGGGCAGGGCCGGAATCAACGGCTCCAGCCAGGGGCTTTCCGCTATCAGGACCCTGGGTTGAGAGTCGTCAAGCAGAGAAGCCAGCTCGGTAAGCTTATACTTGGGGTCTAAAAGGGCGGCGATGCCCCCGACCTTGACCACCCCGAAGTAAGCGGTAACAAACTCGGGGCTATTGGCCAGCAGCATGGCTACCCGGTCGCCCTTGCCTACTCCCATTGCAGTCAGGGCATTGGCTACTTTATTGGAGTCCTCATCGAGGCGGGCATAGGACAACCTCCGCTTACCCATAGCAACAGCCGTCTTCTCTCCGTAGCGCTTGACCGCCCTCTCCAGCATCCACTTCAGGTTCAATGCCTATCTTCCTCCAGTATAACCCTGGCATCCACCGCCAGGGCGCCATCGCTGTAGGCAAAGATGGGGTTGAGGTCAAGCTCCTTCACCGCAGAATTGTGTTCCACGAAAGCGGAGACCTTGAGCAACAGCCCTTCCAGGTAAGACACATCCACCGCCTCCTGCCCCCGGTAGCCTTCCAGCAGAGGATAGCCCTTTATCTCCCTGACCATCTCGGCGGCATCCCTCTCCGTCAGGGGGACAAGGCGGAAGGAGACATCCTTGAGCACTTCCACCAGGACTCCGCCCAGGCCGAACATAAGCACGGGGCCGAACTGCTCGTCCCGGGACATGCCGATAATCACCTCAAGGCCGGGGCGGGCCATCTTCTGCACCGCCACCCCCTGAATCTTGGCCCCGGGGTGTTTCTTCTTCACCGCGGCCAGAATGTCGTCATAGGCTTTGCCTACATCATCGGCTGTCCCCAGCCCCAGCCTGACCCCGCCGGCATCGCTCTTATGCACGATATCCGGTGAGGCTATCTTCAAGGCCACCGGCAAGCCGAGCTTCTGGCTTATGGAGACTGCCTCCCCCTTAGAGGCGGCAAGCCTGGTCTCGACAACGTTTATACCGGCCTTTTTAAGGAGCTGTTTGGCCTCAACCTCGTTTAAGACCGTCCTGCCCTCGCTCCTGGCCCTATCTATTATCGGCTGATTTGTAGCCAAAAATACCCTCGCTTTTTAAGAGGTAAAACTTAATTAGTGTAGCAGATTTTGCCACCTTTGCAAAGCAACCCAAATTAGTGACAAAACTCACTTTGCCCGCTTCCAGCCCCTGTGTTACAATAAAATAGGCATGAAAATGATAAGCCTTAAATACCTGCTGACGGCGCTGCTCATAGTATGCCTTCTGGTGGGCGGTAGCTGTATACTGAACGGCATTGATGACTCCTCACCCACCGACTTACCGGCAGCCCCCCTCGACCCCGACTGGACGCCGCCGGGTATAGACAGCCAGGCCACGGAGTTGCCCTCCATCGCCGACGTGGTGGCTTTAGTCAGACCATCGGTAGTAGCCATCAACACCGAGTATGTCGGCTATGATATTTTCAACCGCCCCTATCAAGAGCAGGGGGCGGCCTCGGGGTGGATTATAGATGAAGACGGGCTTATCGTAACCAATAATCACGTGGTAGAGGGAGCCACCAGTGTCACCGTAACCCTGGCCGACGGCAGGACCTTCCCCGCCCAGACCATACGCACCGACTGGCTGAGCGACCTGGCTATAATCGAGGTCGATGCCCACGACCTGCCGGCGGCAAGCGTGGGCAACTCCGATAGTTTAAGGGTGGGCGACTGGGTAGTGGCTATCGGCAACTCGCTGGGCCTGGGGATAAGCGCCACCAAGGGCATCGTCAGCGCCCAGGGCATTTCTCTCTCCATATCCGAGGGGCAGACCCTGGACGACCTGATTCAGACCGATGCCGCCATCAACCCCGGTAACAGCGGTGGGCCGCTGGTGAATATGTACGGTCAGGTAATCGGCATCACCAGTATCAAAGTTTCCCAGGTGGGCGTCGAGGGGATGGGCTACGCCATAAGCATCAACACGGCGATACCGATTATCCAGCAGCTGGTCTGGCAGGGGTACGTGACCCGCCCCTGGCTCGGCGTTGTCCTCTATACCGTGGACGAGTATGCCATATTCAGGTATGACCTGGCGGTAGATAGCGGAGTGCTGGTAACCGAGGTGGTTACTCCCAGCCCGGCCGCCGAAGCCGGAATCCAGGCCGGTGACGTTATCACCAGCTTCGACGGCGAAGAGATGGCCACCGCCGAGGGACTGATTCTAGCCATACACTCCTGCCAGATTGGTCAAACGGTAGAAATAACCTACTGGCGGGACAATTCCCAAAACATCACCTACGCCACACTGGAGGAAACCCCACCGCCTTAAGCCAGCCGCTTAACCCCCAACGATATGTCATGGCCGCTCAAATTATGGCGCTCGGTAAAAGCGTCTTCCTCTGGAACCCCATCAACAAGCTCCCGGGAGAGTGTTTCCTGTCTGATATAGTCGGCAAAGTCCGCCATCACCTGCTTTATATAATCGTCACCCTGGTAGTAAGTAACTATATGGTCGGCGATATCAAAGCCGGCGGAGCGGCGCATGGTCTGCAGCCTCCTCACTATCTCCCGCGCCACCCCCTCCGCCACAAGCTCAGGAGGAATCTCCTTGGAGATAGCCACCGAGTGCCCGCCCTCGGAGACGACCTCGTAACCCGGTTTAGCCAGCTCGGCTTCACTATCAACGAACTTTAGCTCTTTCACGTTAAGCTCTTCCAAAATCTGGGGCTTTAACCGCTCCAGAACTTTCTCTTCCCCGCTACCCGCCACACTAACCACAAGGTGAGCCAAAGGCTGCCGAACTTTGATGCCGGCCTGACTGCGGGCGGCACGCCCCAGGCTGCATACCTTCATCGCCAGACGGGTATCGGTTGATAACTTCTTATCAATCTTGCTCTTATCAGAAACGGGGAAGTCGGCCAGGTGTACGCTATCGGGGGCATCGGGGAAGGCGGAAACGACCAGGTTCTGATAGAGCTCCTCAGCCAGGAAGGGGGTAAACGGCGCCAGCAGTTTGGCCAGCGCCACCAGGCACTCATAGAGGGTGGTATACGCCGCCAGCTTATCGGCATCGCTCTCGCTCTTCCAGAAGCGCCGCCGGCTGCGGCGCACGTACCAGTTGGACAGGTCGTCAACGAAAGCTTCTATTTTTCGGCCTGCCTCGGTGGGGTTATAGCCGTCCAGCCCGCCGTCAACATCGGCGATGAGCTGGTTAAGCTCGGAGATAATCCAGCTGTCAAGCTCCGATGGCTCAACTTTAGCCCCTTTTGTGCCGGGGGCAAAGCGGTCGATATTGGCATAGGTAATAAAGAAGGAATAGACATTCCACAGGGTTGATAAAAAGCGGCGGCTTACCTCAGCCACCATAGCCTCATCGAAGCGGTAGACATTGCCCGCCGCCGTGCTGGTGAAAAAATACCAGCGCAGGGCGTCAACCCCGTACTTATCGATTACCGCCCGCGGCTCGACCACATTCCCCTTAGCTTTGCTCATCTTCTCCCCCCTGGCGTCGAGGACATGCCCCAGGCAGATGACATTGCTATAACAGCGGCGGTCAAAGAGCAGGGTGGAAATGGCGTGCAGGCTATAGAACCAGCCCCGCGTCTGGTCGACGGCCTCGCTGATATAATCGGCGGGAAAGCGCCCGTCTTCAAGCAGGGTTTTATTGTCAAAGGGATAGTGGTGCTGGGCGATGGGCATAGCCCCGGAATCAAACCAGCAGTCGATTACCTCCGGCACCCGCCGCATCTCTCCCTTACACTTAGAGCAACTAAAGGTCAACTCGTCGACAAAGGGGCGGTGCAAATCCAGTGGCTCTTTGAACCCGGAGAAGCCGTTTTTACTTTTAAGCTCCTCAACGCTGCCCAGGCACTCGTAGCCGCCGCAGGACTGACACTGCCAGACCGGCAGCGGCGTCCCCCAGTACCTCTCGCGGGAAAAAGCCCAGTCCACATTGTTCTCCAGCCAGTCGCCGAAGCGCCCGTACTTGATATGCTCCGGATACCAGTTTATCTCCTCATTTCGGGCGATGAGGTTTTCTTTGACCGCCGTGGTCTTGATATACCAGGTCTGCTTGGCATAGTAGAGCAGGGGCGTCTCACAGCGCCAGCAGAAGGGATAGGTGTGCTTTATAGTCTCGCTACGCAGGAGCAGCCCGCGAGACTTCAGGTCAGCGATGATGTCTTTATCAGCGTCTTTAACGAATTTGCCAGCACCAGGTAAAGTGCCGGTAACAATGCCCTGCAGGTCTACGGTGTGGACGAAGTCAAGGTCTTTTTCTATTCCGGCATCGTAGTCCACCTCGCCATAGGCCGGGGCGATGTGAACGATGCCGGTGCCTTCATCCATAGAGACAAAGTCGGTGGCGATGACCGGGTAGGTTAAGTCCTTCACCGCTTCCTGCAGGGGGAGCCCTGAGCTCATGCGCTGGCGCTCTATGCCGAACCGGTGAGGGTTATACAAGGGTTCATAATAGACCTTCAGTAAATCACTCCCCTTCACCCTGGTCGCCACCTTATATTCGCCAAGCCCCGTCGGCTCGCGCAAAGCGTCAGCCAAAATTATATACTCACCATCCACTTCAACCACGGCGTATTTAGCCTCAGCGGCTACCGCCAGTGCTGTGTTGCCCGGCAGCGTCCAGGGGGTGGTCGTCCAGGCCAGCAAATAGGCAGGCTTGTCCGAGGGAAGATTAGCCGATGATTCCTCAGAAACCTTAAACTTTATGTAAACTGAAGGGTCTTCGGTATCATCCTTATAGCCCAGGGCGACCTCATGGGAGCTTAAAGAGGTGCCGCAGCGGGGGCAGTGGGGAGTAACCCGGTAGCCCTGATAAATCAGCCCCTTTTGCCACATCTGGTTTATTGCCCACCAGACGGTCTCGATGTAGTCGTTGTCCATGGTGACATAGGCATTCTCAAGGTCTACCCAGAAGGCGATGCGCTCGGTCATTGCCTCCCACTCCTTGAGGTAGCTGAAGACGCTCTCCCGGCAGCGGGCGTTAAAGCGGGCAATGCCGAAATCCTCGATATCCTTCTTGCTGGCAAGACCCAGCGCCTTCTCCACCTCCAGCTCTATGGGCAAGCCGTGACTATCCCAGCCAGCGATGCGGGGGACATAACAGCCCTTCATCGCTCTATAGCGGAGGATAATGTCCTTAAAAACCCTGGCCAGAACATGGTGTATCCCCGGACTGCCGTTAGCCGTGGGCGGCCCCTCATAAAAGACAAAGCGTTGGCCCTCTTTGCGGGCTTCCACACTGCGATGGAAGACGTCCTTGCTCCGCCAGAGCTTGAGGATACTCTCCTCAAGCTGGGGGAAATTCACCCTGCTGTCAACGGAACCAAACATAAACACCTCTATATATTAAAAAACCCGCCCTCTAGGGACGGGACTAAAGCTACCCGCGGTACCACCCTACTTCCCCCACCACGGGCGGGGGCACTTAAATTATAGGGCACTTGCTAATGCCCCCGTCAATGATAACGGCTGACGTCACCGACCAAGTCTACTAGGTGGCTTGCCTTTTAGTCCACCGTTCGGTTGGTAGCTCGGGAGTGATTTTCAGGGGGTGGCCACGTCTGCTCTCACCAGACCAGACTCGCTCACAAGAGACCCTAATTCCCCTTACTCCTCTCCGTCACTGCCTTTACCGCTAAAGGTTAGCACAGCCTGAAGAATAAATCAAGCCAATGGTATTTAAAGGTCAGCGGCGCTCCCACCACTCGGGATATATCTGCACCAGCACCGGGGATGGGTCACACAGAGGCCCCAGATACATAATAGGGTAGCCGATTCCTCTAGCTTTTAGCGCCTGCAGTCCTTCGACGGCCTTGGCCATCATCGCCGGCGGCAGCGCCATGACCATCTCATCATCGCCAACGGCGCCGAAAGACCTCTCTCCCAGGCAGGGAATAGCCAGGGCGGGCTTGCCGGTGGTATAACACTGGGCTAGGCCATCGGCGCAGGAGCCTTCGCCGATGAAGAAAAACTGGAAGCGCTGGTAGTCCTTGAACTGGAGCCCGTTCATCAACAGCATCATCTGCGCCGGGTTGGCGTAGATTAAGATAACATCGGGCTCGAATTTCCCGGCCGCCAGCGGGGCGAGCACGACGGCCTCTCCGGGCGGGACTAAGGGATACGCCGCCATCTGCTTTCTGGCTTCCTCCACGTTGGCGAACCAGGTATTGGCGAAGGACTCCGCCTCCCAGGCGACCTGCTTTTCGGTAGTCGGCGCCAGGCCGTTGATGCGGGCACAGCGCTCACCGAAGTTGTCTCTGGTCGCCCCTATGGTCAAGCCCATGGTGCGCACCATCGCCGGCACCTGGCAAAAAGAAGCCCGGCGGTCAAGGGGCATAACCTCGGCTATTTCATCCAGCTCCGCCGCCTTCTCCAGTCTCTTATAGGCAATGGGGCCGGCTTTGAGGCGGAGCAAACGCTCCATCTCCTGGGTAAGCCCTGCCCAATCGGTCTTCGACGCTTCTTTCTCGACCACTGCTCTCCCCCTTTCCCTCGCCTTACTTCTCCCTGGGCGTAATGACCACCTTACGGGCCTGGCTCTCGCCGACGCTCTCGGTGGTAACATCGGGATCTTCAGCTAAAGCCAGGTGGATAATGCGCCTCTCGTAAGCCATCATCGGCTCCAGGGTAAACGGCCTGCCCCTCGCCTTCACCTGCTCGGCCATGCGGTGGGCTAAAGCCTGCAGGGCTTCATAGCGGCGCTTTTTATACCCCTCCACATCGATAACTACAGGCACCCGCGCCTTGGTCTCATGAGCTACGATGAGTCGGACAACATACTGCAGGGAAGAGAGGGTCTGCCCCCGCCGCCCGATCAAGATGCCAAGGTCATCGCCACTCACATCAAGGGTGACGACCTCGGAAGCCTCTCCACCCCCCTCAACCACCGATTTGGTTTCAGCCTCCACCGAAGCGTCTATCCCCATCCGCGCCAAAAGGGTCTCCAGGACTCCCTTGGCCGTCTCACCCATATTGTCGGGGACCTTGGTCAGAGGCTGCACCCTTACCGTAGCCTCCTCAGCCCCCAGACCCAGGATGCCGTGCTTACCCTCTTTTACGACGGTGACTTCCACCTCTTCGCGGCTGACGTTTAACTGCTCTAATGCTTTTTGGGTAGCCTCCTCCACGGTCCGGCCGCTTACCTCCAGACTCTTCATCGCTTAAACCTTCTTCCTGTGCCGAACCAGGCACAACGATATCAGTTTCTTGGGCTGGCTTCTCTACCTCGGCGATGCGCTCCTTATACTTTTTATCCCTGCCCGTTGGCTTTTTGGGCGCCGTCTTAACCAGACCTCCCCACCCGCCGATGAAATACTGGGCGCCGATGCGGAAAAGATTCGAGGTTATCCAGTAAAGGGCCAGCCCGCTGGGGAAGGACAGGGTGAGGAAGGCGAATAGGATGGGCATCATCCACAGCATCAGGCTGCTCTGCGTCTTCTGAGCCGGGTCGACAGTGGGCGCCATTACCATCTTTTGCTGTACCCAGGTTGTCCCCCCAACCAGCAGGGCTAAGAACATATCACCGCTGGCTAAGTTCAACCAGAGGAAGTGATTATTAAGCGGCAGCGCCGAATATACCGACGGCCAGGAATAGAGATAGGGAGACAGCCCCACCAGGTTCTCCGGGATTACCGCCAGAACCCGCATTATCGACTGGAAGAGGGCTATCCAGATAGGCATCTGGATTAGCAGGGGCAAAAGGCAACCGGCCGGATTTATCCCGGACTCTTTATAGAGCCGCATCTGCTCCTGGGCCAGTTTTTGCTTATCCTTGGCGTACTTCTTCTGGAGCTCGGTCATCTTGGGCTGGAGATCCTGCATCGCCTTGGAGGCACGGGTCTGCTTTAGGGTAAGGGGAAGCAGGGCGCCGTTAACCACCAGGGTCAGGAGGATAATAGCCAGCCCGAAATTGTTGAACAGGAAATCGGTCAGCACAATGAGGATATTGGTCATTGGCTGAATGGCAATTATGTCCCAGAAGTTCAATAAAACCTACCTCACTGCTAATTTATGGGCAAACTCCACAGCCTCGCCCCGGACTCGGCGTTAATGGCGTAAAGGTTCTGCCCCTGGCTGTAAATATAGATAATGCCCTCGCTGGCGCAAAGGGGAGCATAGACCGTCTCCTCCAGATCGGCTAACAGCTCCGCCTGATTATCAGCCGTATCTATAACGTATATTTCGCCCTCTTCGGTGGCAACAATAATCCGGCTGTCAACCAGGACCGGCCAGGAGTACACCGGACTGCCCAGCTCAAATCGGGTTATCTCCTCACCGCTCTCGGCGTCCAGGGCATAGACATTGCCGTCAAAACAGCCGACATAGACGGTGCCGTTATAAGCCACCGCCCTCGTCCAGAACCACTTCTCCGCCTCAAATTCCCACTGCAGGCTGCCGTCGGCAGCGTCCAGGGCGTAAAAACTCCTGTCAAAAGAGCCGATATAGACCGTGTCATTATAGACCAGAGGGGTAGAGCCGATAGCCCCCCCGGTCTCAAACTCCCATTCCAACTGGCCGGTAACAGCGTCTATGGCGTAGAGATTGTGGTCAAAGGAACCGATATATAGCGTCTCGCCATTGATAGTCGGGGTCGCCCAAATCTTGCCCCCGGTGGCGAACTCCCAGAGCCAGTCACCGGTCTCAGCATCCAGGGCGTAGACACCGCCGTCGGCGCAACCGAAGTAGAGGCTATCCAAAGCGGCTACCATGCCGCCGACAATAGGCTGCAAGCTGCCCTGGCGGGGATAGACCCACCTTAGCACCCCGGAACTGGCATTAATGGCGTAAATCTTACCGTTATAGCCACCAACGTAGACCAGCTCTCCGACCACCACCGGACTGCCGTAGATGGCTACCGGCACCGTTGACGCTGAACAGCCGAAGCCGCCGCCGGATGACATTTCGCCTTCCAGAGCTGCCTCCCAGAGGCGGCTGCCGTCCGAGACATCCACCGCCACCAACGCACCCTCCACCACCGGCGCCGAACAGCCAAAGCCGCCGGCCTGCTTCAAGGCAGGGCACAGAAACAGGGTGCCGTCGGCTATCGCCCCTCCGGAACCGCCCTCAGGGGAGCTCCTGATGCCGATACAGCCGAAAGCGGCCAGCATGACCAGGAGCAGGACAACCAGCAAAGAGAGCTTGCCCACTGTTAGCGCTTTATTTCCAATCCTCAAATTATTGATTCCTCCCCAAAGCAATATCAGGTCACCGGGTCGTAGCCGCCGGGATGAAAGGGGTGGCAGCGACCTATCCGCCTTGCCCCCAGCCACACCCCCTTAAAGAAGCCGAACTTGGAGATAGCCTCCATAGTATACTGGGAGCAGGTCGGGGTAAAGCGGCAGTTATGCGGCATAACCCGCGACAGGGTAACCTGATAGAGTCTAATTAGTCCTAAGGCTAGCTTCTTCATATTTATTGGCTAACAGCCCGGCCCGGGAGAGCAGACCCCTCACCGATTTCTCCAGCCTGGCCTGACGGACAGCGGCGGCTTGAGGGCGGGCCATAAAGATAATATCGTATCCGGATTTAAGCGGTGCTGAGCGTAAGATTTCCCGCAGTCGGCGCTTCACCCGATTTCTGACCACCGCCCCACCCACCCGCCGACTCACCGAAAAGCCGTAGCGGGACAGGTCGAGACCGTTAGGCAAAGCCTTCATCACCACTAAATCGCTTTTTTCAGAGCTGCCTTCTTTATAAACCAGGGCATACTGCTCCGACCGGGTAAGGTATTCCTTTCCGCGCATGGTCACACCACAGTGAGTCGCTTACGACCCTTGAGTCTTCTCGCTTTTAAAACAGCACGCCCGCCCCGGGTACTCATTCTCGCCCGAAAGCCGTGCTCACGCTTTCTCGGAATCTTCTTTGGTTGATAAGTCCTCTTAGGCACAATAACTCCCTAACAAATCAGAATGATTATACTTCTGTAAGCTCTGGGGTGTCAATCACGGGGAATCTTAAAAATAAGCTATAACCATTATCATGGGAAGGGGGAATAATATCGGCGGCGGGCAAACTAATCGCGGACGCCGACGCCCCCCGTTTTATGGATATGGGCCGGTACGTATGGCAGCAGGGCTAAGTGCCGTGCCCTCTTTATGGCCAGCGCCAGGGCACGCTGGTGCTTAGCGCAGGTACCGGTCTTACGCCGCGGGGCAATCTTCCCCCTCTCCAAAATGTAATGGCGTAACTTAACCGGGTCTTTGTAGTCTATCACCGCCACCTTATCGACACAGAGAGAACAAAACTTACGCCTCGGTATATACCTCGGCCGGCCCTGCCTTCTTTCCCTTGATTCACCAGGTTTTCTTCTAGCCACTTATCTAAAGTTACCTCTAACCCTTCCTAATTTATATTATATAGATTTTAGCTGAATCTTAAGCTTCATCAGGAAACGGCATGTCGTCCGTCGGCTCCGGCTCTCCAGCGGCAACCTCACCAGCACCAGCCTCCTCAGCAGGCCCCTCCCCGGGAAGAGGCGCCGCCGCCTGCCTATCGAGAAAGAGCACGCGGTTAGCCACCACCTCGGAACGAGAGCGCCTCTGCCCGTCCTGGCCTTCCCAGGTGCGGGTATGCAGCCTGCCCTCGGCATAAACACGCTGACCCTTGGTCAAAAACTGGTTGCAATTTTCGGCCAGCCTGTTCCAGGCGACCACGGTAAACCACTCCGTCTCCTGCTTGCGCTCGCCATCGGGGGTGGTATAAACCCGATTGGTGGCAACTCGGAACGAGGTTACCGGATTGCCGTTAGGAGTGAAACGCATTTCGGGTTCAGTGCCAACATTGCCTATAATCATCACCTTGTTTAGCGTCAACATCGCCTTAAACTCCTTTCGCCCTCACCCAGCATCCGTAGGAAAAAGGCGCTTCTTGACTGCCTACTTAAACCTTAACCAGCAAATGCCGCAGGACATTCTCCGAAATCCGCAGATTTGCTTCCAATTCCTTACCCAATGTAGGCTTCAACTTCAACTGAGCTAACACATAATTACCCTCCAGAAAATGTTTTATGGGATAAGCCAGTTTTCTCTTGCCCCACCGCTCTACATTGGCCACAGCGCCGCCTTTTCCGCTAACAAAGCGACTTATGTCATCTATTACACCATCCAGGACGTCGTCGGCAACTTCCGGGCTGATAATCACCACCAGTTCGTAGTCCCTGAGCTGCTTATCTTCTTTAGTAACCATATTCTCCTTACCAAAGCTGGTGAGTTATTATAACACACAACCAAGAGGGCAAACAATAGTCAACCAGCTTGACACGGCAAGGTGCCCCTGATAGACTTTGACTTAAAGCTTTAGCGCCTCCCTAATGAAAATGGCCCCGTGGTGTAGCGGTCTAACATGCCACCCTGTCACGGTGGAGATCGGGGGTTCGAATCCCCCCGGGGTCGCTGATACCAATCTTCTCTCTGGCACCGTCACTCCGTACTCTGGTCCTTACGCTTTTAGTAAAAGCTATTGAATTTGGCTACAAAATGGAAAGGAGGCCAAAATGAGCCAAGACCTGAAAGCCGAGGTTTTGAACCTGAAAAAACAGGTGGCTGAACTCTCCCGCGCTAAGGATTACATTGATATATGGAAGCTGCAATCCAGGTACGCCCACCTGTACTTCATGCTCAGGACCTCGGAGATACCTTCCCTCTTTGCTCAGAAGACGCCCGGAGTATCAATAGATATAGAGGACGCCGGCGTCTATGAGGGCATCGAAGGGGTCAAGCGCTTCTGGACAACGGTCTTAAGCGAAGAGCACTTGCGGACGCCAGGCTGGCTGGCGGTGCACATGACCTGCAACCCCATCATCGAAATAAACAAGGACGGGACAAGAGCCAAGGGGGTGTGGTTCTCCCACGGCAGTGTCAGTTTTCGGCGCGAGAACAAGCTGGACTGCCTGCTCTGCCTGGGCAAGTACGACATGGAATACGTCAAAGAAGACGGCGAGTGGAAATTCTTCAAGCTTGCCTACACCATCGCCTACATGTGCCCCCTGGACAAGGGCTGGGTGGAAGAGCCGATTACGGGCAGCATCGCCGGTCATCCGCTTAATACACCGGACAAACCAGCCACCAACTATCTGCCCTACAACCGCTACCGGGTAAATATATTCCCACCGCCGCCACCGGAGCCGTATAAAGATTAGCCTTTCCCTTATTCTAAGCGCGGAGAAAACTAAAGGCGGAGAGGGCGGCAGTGGCGCCATCGCCAACGGCAGAGGCAATCTGGCGGGCTGAGCTGTGGCGGATGTCGCCGGCGGCGAAGATGCCTTTTGCTGAGGTAGCCATCAGCTCGTCGGTGACGATATGCCCCGTTTTACCCAGCTTTACCACGTCGGCGAAGGGCTGGCTATTGGGCTTGAGCCCCACGGTGACAAAGACGCCAGCCACCTCCAGGGTAGAAAGCCGCTTGCTCTTAACATTGCGCAGTTTCAGCGCCTTCACCAGCTGTTCGCCTATAATCTCCTCAACCACCGTATCCCAGACGAACTCTATCTTGGGCTCGGCCAGGGCCCGCTTCTGGAGCACCTGCCCCGCCCTGAGCTGGTCGCGGCGGTGTATCACGTAGACCTTGCTGGCATGCTGGGCGAGCTCCAGGGCGTCGGTGATAGCGGCATCACCCCCTCCCACCACAGCCACCTCTTTACCGCGAAAGAAAAAGCCGTCGCAGGTAGCGCAGTAAGAAACGCCGTACCCCACCAGCGTCTCCTCGCCGGGGACGCCCAGCTTGCGGTACTCCGAGCCGGCGGCGATGATAATAGCCTCGGCTTCAAAGCTGCCCCCGGTAGTAATTAGCTTATATGGCCTGGGTACCTCCACCCCCTTGACCTCAGCCGTTACCGTCTCCAGCCCATACTTGGTGGCCTGCTGGTGCATCAGCGAACCCAGGTCGGCGCCGGAGATGCCCTCGGGGAAGCCGGGGTAATTTTCCACCAGGGGGGCATTGACTATCTGGCCGCCGAACATGCCGCGCTCCAGCAAAAGGCTTTTAAGCCCCGACCTTGAGGTGTACAGGCCAGCGGTAAGCCCGGCGGGGCCGCCGCCGATAATAACCACTTCGTATTTAGCCATTGCTAACTTGTTTATATCATATACAACAGGTAAAATCTAGGTGAGGAACCTTGAAGAGTCCAGGCGATAACAAGCAGAAGCAGCCAATCAACTGGCAGTATCTATTTGCCCCCGCTTCGGTGGCGGTCATCGGCGCCTCCAACACTCCGGGCTCCTGGGGATACGGCATCATGAACCACCTCCTCACCTCGAAGAAGAGAAAGCTCTATCCGGTGAACCCCAACGCCGCCGAAATCCTGGGAATCAAGGCCTACGCCAGCGTGACCGGCATACCCGCCGCCGTGGAGCTGGCCGTCATCGTTGTCTCCGCCAAACGGGTGCTCAAAATAATCGAAGAGTGCCTGCAGAAAGGGGTAAAGGCGGCAGTCGTCGTCTCCGGCGGCTTCGCCGAGACCGGCGAGGAGGGCAAAAAACTGGAAGACGAGGTAGCCAAAATCGCCCGGCAGGGAGGCATCCGCTTTATCGGGCCCAACACCATGGGGCATGCCGATACCTACTCTCAGCTCTCCACCCTGGCCTGGACATGGGAGACTCCTCCGGGGCCAGTGGCTCTCATCTCTCAGAGCGGCAACTACGGTCACCGCATAATCCACCGGGGGATGATTTCCGGAATCGGCTTCAGCAAATTCGTCTGCACCGGCAACGAAGCCGACCTGCACCTGGAGGACTACTTTGAATATATGGCCCAGGACAAGAATACCAGGATAATCACCGCCTATATCGAGGGCTTAAGAGAGGGCAGGCGCTTCTTCCAGATAGCCAGAGAGACTACTGCCAGCAAACCCGTTATCGTCATCAAGGGAGGGGCGACCAGGAGCTCGGCCAGAGCTGTCAAGTCCCACACCGCCACCCTGGCCGGCTCGGACGAAATCTATACCGCCGCCTTCCGGCAGGCCGGGGTACTCAGGGTGGATGACGACGACGAGCTCTGCGAGTTAGTCACCGCCCTGCTCTACCAGCCGCTGCCCCGGGGCAACCGGATAGGCATACTGACTATCGGGGGCGGGCTGGGGGTAATGGCGGCCGAAGCCTGCGAAAAAGAAGGGCTGGAGCTGGCCCCGCTGGCCTCATCGACAATGGAGAAGCTTAATGACTACCTGCCGCCGAGATGGTCCCACGGCAACCCGGTGGACATGGCCGGCATCAGCATGGCCGAGAACCCGGTTATCTTCCCCTCTCTCTGGGCATTGATGGAGGACGAAGGCGTGGATGCTGTCTTACTGCAGGCCCCGGTGGGAGCCAACACCAACCGCCTGGCCACCATGTTCGATAGCCGCCAGATTAAAGCGGTCAGGGAAGCTGAGGAAAACAGCTTGAGCGCTTTAGGCAAAAGGGTGAAGCAACTGGGGAAGCCGGTGTTCATGGTCAAGCCGGCAGTCGAATTCGCCACCGACCCGGAGGTAGCCTCCCTCTTCAGCCGGGAAGGAATCCCGGTCTACCCCAGCCCGCGCCGCGCCGCCAGGGTGCTGAACCACCTTACCTGGTATAGACGATACCTTTCTCCCCCGGCTCGATAATGGTCGATAATGGTCGATAACAGTCAATTTCTGCAAAGCCTCCAGCCGCTATAGCCCCAGATACGAAAGAATATGCCAACTGGCGTACACCCACATAGAAACTGGCTGGAAAACGGAGAATGAGCGCAATCGCATAAGTTGACAGGGATGGCAACCCATCGCCTCCACCAGACAACGGACTTGACAGTTATAGATGAGCGCTCTGGTATGATAGGGTATGCTAGAAGGCAAATGCCCCCAGTGCGGTTATCATTGTGCTGGTTGGGCATTGCGTTTCCCCCAGAACCAGATGTGCCCCAAGTGCGGCACCGGGCTTGAGCTTAAAGAAGGCGGCCGCAAGGTCGCTACCGGTTTTTCCCCTTTTACCGCTGAAAAATACTACGTCGATTTGCCCTCCAACCCCCGGGATAAGGCAAAGAGCGGCCGTAAGCCCAACAAGCGCCCCCGCTCTTAAAGCTCGTCTGGTATCTGGTAATCACCGCTACCCTCGCGTCGGTATCATTCCCACCAAGACAAAGCAAATGTTGCTAACCAGCCTTCTTTTATGATATTATCCTCTGAAGATAGCCAAATATTATCGTCATTTACTTTAATAGCTGCTGGACACCAAAATTTAAGCTGACCACACCGGACTAGGGTAGACTGGCAGGGTCAAATTCTCTTGATAGGTGCAGCACCACGCGAAAGCGGGAGGTAAGACTATGAACAAAAGGGACAAGCTTGCCGAAATCGTGGGCGGTGATAACTTCTCCGACACCCCCGAAGCCCTGGAAACCTATGCCAGGGATTTCAGCCTCACCCCCCCGGCAGCGCCGGACTGTGTGGTGAAACCAAAGGACGTCCAGGAGGTGCAAAAGGTTATCAAGCTGGCCAACGAACATTCCCTCCCCGTGGTGCCGACAAGCTCAGGGGCGCACTTTCACGGGGCTACCATTGCCAAGAAGGGCGGTATTATCCTCGACTTGAGCCGAATGAACCGGATTATGGAGGTTGACGAGCTTAACCGCCGAGTGAGGATGGAAGTCGGGGTAACCTGGGAGCAGATTATCAGCCACCTGGAAAAAAGAGGCTTTAGAATAATGACGCCGCTGCTGCCCCACCCCCTGCGCTCAGCGGTCACCGACTGCCTGGAAAGGGAAGTCATCACCAATACCGTATACGATTACGGCGAACCCCTGCAGAGCATGGAGGTGGTCTGGCCCACCGGCGAAATCTTCCGCACCGGCTCGGCCAGTGTCGCCGGCTACCCCGATTCCCCCTCCAAGGGGGCAAACCCCTCGGGACCGGGCATAGATTTTTACCGCTTTCTCCAGGGCGCTCAGGGGACTATGGGAGTGGTGACCTGGGCCAACATCAAGATTGAACTCCTGACCAAGATGGACAAGATATTCCTGGCCCCGGTGCAAGACCTCGGCTACGCCATAGAATTCCTCTATAAGATTCTGAGGCTGAGAATAGGCCAGGAGTGCCTGCTGCTGAACAATATTAACCTGGCGGCGATAATGGCCGAGGACTGGGCTAAGGACTTCCCCAAGTTGCGGAAATCATTAGCCCCCTGGACGCTCGTCCTGGTAATAAGCGGCCACCAGAGACGCCCCGAGGGCAAGCTTGAGTACGAAGAAAAGGCGCTTAGCGATGTTGTTAAAAACGAGTTCCCCAAGATTCCCCTGGCCGAAAACCTCCCCGGACTCCCCGGCTCAGGGAAGAAACTATTAGCCATGCTCCGCAAGCCCTGGCCCAAAGAGGTAACCTACTGGAAGAACCGTTACAAGGGCGGCTGCCAGAGCCTCTTCTTCATCACCAGGCCGGAGCTGGCGCCCAAATTCGTCAGCACCATGGAGAAGATAGCCGCCAAGCACGGCTACCCCGCAAGCGATATCGGGGGCTATCTCCAGCCCATAGAGCATAACCGGGCCTGCCACCTGGAGTTCAACCTTTATTACGACCCGGCCAGCCGCTCCGAGGTGGAGCGCACCCAGAAACTATACCGTGAAGCCGCCCCTCTCCTAATGAAGGAGGGGGCTCTCTTTAGCCGCCCCTACGGGGAACTGGCCAAGCTGGTATACGATAAAGCCAACGGCTATGCCCAGACGCTGAAAAGGGTGAAAAAGCTCTTCGACCCCAACAATATCATGAATCCGGGTAATTTGTGCTTCTAGGGAGGATTAAAGATGCTCAAAGGCAAAGTGAGTCTGGATGTAACCCGATTAGATAATTTTGAATACGATATGAGCAAGTGCATCAAGTGCAAGGGGTGCACCTGGGTAGACCACATCTACATGCCCGGGGTAACCTTCAGCACCCGCTGCCCCAGCGCCACCAGGTATCTGTTCGACTCTCACGGTGCCTACGGCAAGATGAGAATCGGGATAGCTATGCTCGAGGGAAGAATGGACTACTCGGACAAGCTCCTGGAGATACTCTACGCCTGCACCCTTTGTGGCGCCTGCGACGTGGGCTGTAAGCGGAACCTGGACCTGGAAATAGAGCTTTCCCTTGAGGCACTCCGGATAAAGGCGGTCAAAGACGGCAAGGGGCCTATGCCCCAGCACAAAAAGGTAGCCCAGAATATAAGCAAAGAGCACAACCGCTTCGGTTCCCCCCACCAGAACCGGGGCAAGTGGCTGCCCGACAATATAAAACCGGCCCAAAAAGCCGATGTGCTTTACTTCGTCGGCTGTTCGGCTTCATATAAAAACCCAGAGATAGCCCAAGCAACGGCCAAAATACTGAACGCCGCCGGCACCCCCTTTATGCTCTTAGCCGATGAGTGGTGCTGCGGCAATATGCTCTACTCGGTGGGCATGGTCGACGAGGCTAGGGAGCTGGCCAGGCGTAATATCGAGGCGGTCAGGAAAACAGGGGCCAAGACCCTCCTCCTCAGCTGCGCCGAGGGCTATCGGATGTGGAAGGTCGACTATCCCAAGCTCCTCAATATTGCCACCGCCGACCTCGGTTTCCGGGTGGTGCACCTGGTGGAACTCGTTGACGAGCTGATTAAGAAAGGAACTCTTAAATTCACCAAGACGGTCAACCTGCGCCTGACCTATCACGATTCCTGCAGTTTAAGCCGCTTGAGCGAGCCCTGGACGCCCTGGAGCGGGGAGCGCGGAGAGTGGGGCATGGTAAGCCCTTCCCTGGAGCGCCGGCGCGGCACCAACGGGGTCTACCAGCCGCCGAGGGATATCCTTAAAAGCATCCCCGGCGTGGAGCTGGTGGAAATGATACGAATGAAGGAGAACGCCTTCTGCTGCGGTGCCGGCCGGGGGACGCAGGAAGCCTTCCCCGATTTCGCCTCATGGGCGGCAGGAGAAAGGCTGAAAGAGGTAAAGGCAATCGGGGCTGAGGCGATTGTCGCCACCTGCCCCTGGTGCAAGGACAACTTTGCCAAAACGGCGAAAGAGAACGGGCAAAAGCTTAAGGTATTCGACATCGCCGAAATCATCCTGGCGGCAATATAGAGGCTTAAAGGAGGCTAGATTATGGCTATATCCAAGGAAGCCTATAAGGGACTGGAAGCTATCGTCGGCAAAGAATATATCTCGGCTGACCCCGCCGTCTGCGAGGGTTACCGGGCGGGGCCGGGGGGCTACGAGTGCGGCCTGGGCTACGAGAGAGTAATGACCAAGATACCGGCCTGTGTCATCATGCCGCGGACTACCGAAGAAGTCCAGAAAATAGTCAAGACCTGCAACAAATATAAAGTCCCCTATGTCCCCTACAGCACCGGCTGGTATGGTCCCCGTTCTCACTGCCATGTTGATGACGAGTTAATCATCGACCTGAAGCGGATGAACGATTTTGAGATTGATGAAAAGCACCTCTACGCCGTGGTCGGCCCTGGCATTATTTACTCGCAACTCCAGGAAGAGGCAATGAACCGGGGGATGTATATTATCATCGGCGGCGGCGGCGCACAGTGTTCCGCCATCGCCAACATGATAGGCGACGGCTGGTCGCCCTTAAGCTACCGCATCGGTCTGCCCCACCGGCGGATACTGGGCACGGAGCTTGTCCTGCCCGACGGCGAGCTGGTCAAGATGGGCTCGCTGGCAACCGGGGACGACCCCTTCTGGGGCGACGGCTTAGGCCCCGACCTGCGGGGACTGCTGAGGGGCTTTACCGGGCACCGGGGCTTTCTCGGCATCGTGACCAGGATGGCGATAAAGCTTTTGCCCTTCCAGCCGGAAAGGCTGGAGCCGGCGGGCATCTCACCCCATACCACCCTTATGCTCCCGGAAAAGAGAGTAAAGTGGATTAACTTTACTATGCCCAGCAAAGACGCTATGAGAGAAGCCATGTTTGAGATGGCTAAGGCGGAGATAGGAGGCGGGGTAACCAAGGTCCCCATATTCTGGCGGGCGATTGCCAGGGCAAATTCGAAGGAGGAGTTCTGGGAGCTCTGGTCAAAAGAGAACGAAGAGACTATAAGCAGCTTTCACCTCCTGCGCGTACTGCTCATCGCCTTTACCTCCGAGGAGCAGATGGAATACGAGGAGCAGGTGCTCAACGAGATAATAGCCGAGCTCGGCGGCGAAGCCCGCCGCACCCGCCCTTCGGACGAGTCCTGGTTCAAGAACGCCGACTCCGCCGGCATGTGGCTGATGTGCGGGGGCTATGTCTCCGTTGATTATGTCATTGAGACTATTGAGCACGCCATACCCCACGGGGAAAACTACGCCAAGCTAAAGAGGAACTATACCCCGCCGCTTATGCCCGACTACGGCGACCCCGGCTGGTTCCAGAGCTTCGAGCTGGGCCACCAGGGCTACTCCGAGTTCCTTGTCTACTGGGACCCGGACGTAAATAGCGATGGCGTTGACCAGTTCTACCTGGAAACATCCAAGGAGAACATAAGAAAGCGCTTCTATACCTCGCTTTTGGGCCCGCACCAGCCCCTGTATCTCACCGGACCAGCCTACGGCCCAAACTACCATGAATGGCTACTAAAGATAAAGAACGAATTTGACCCCCTGTTTATCTGTCACCCGCCGGTGCCTCTAGCCCATGACGAGTTCGTCAAGAGAGCGGAGTGGATGAAGCCAATGAAAGACTGGGAAAGCCCGATTTAGAGCCCGGCGTATGATTTTAAAGAATTTGCATATCCCAGGGCTATTATGGGAAAATATAGTGGGTAAGAACCTAAAGAGAGAGAAGCAGTCCGATGGCCAAGGCGAGAATGATATGTCCCTTCTCCAGCACCATATGCAAGGACTGCCCCGTATACCGGGGCCGGCATTACCTTCTCTGCTTCTGCCAGAAGTATCGCGGCTATCTGCCCGAAGCCATAAAAAACCTGCCCATGTCCAGGAAGGGCTCCAACGGCAAGTTTGAAATGTCCTCTCTCCCCACCACTAAAAAAGACCCTTATTTTAATAAGATGCTTTAAAACATAGAAAAAGGAGGACCGGTCTGAAATGCTGATTGAGGGGAAGTTCACCATGAAAGCGCCCATTAAAGAGGTATGGAACTTTCTGCTTGAGCCAGGGACACTGGCTTCCTGTATCCCCGGCGCCGAGAAAATGGAAGCCGTTGACGACAAGACCTGGGAAGGAGTGGTCAAACAGAAGGTGGGGCCAATATCAGTCAAGCTCAACTTTACCCAGAGCCTGACCGAGGTCGACCCTCCCAAGCACATCAAGGCGGTGGGGCGGGGTGCGGCTGTCGGCGGTGCCGGCACCTTCACTCAGGAAACCATCGTCGACCTGAAAGAGATCGCCAAGGGCGAGGTGGAGGTGGCCTATAGCTCCAAGGTGAGTATGGTCGGCCGGCTGGCTACCTTCGGAGAAAGGATAATGCGGGCCAAGGTCAACAAGGTGGGGGAGGAGTTCACCAACAATCTGCGGGAGAAAATGAAGAGCCGGGTAGGAGGTTAAAGCCAAAATGATAAAAGACTTTGAACACTTCGCTCCCAAGACGCTTAAAGAAGCCCTCACCCTGCTGGACAAGTACCAGGACGAGGCCAAGGTAATCTGCGGAGGGCAATCACTGCTAATCCTGATGAGGCAGGGGCTGGTCGCCCCTGAGTATGTAATCGATATCAAGAGCATATCCGAGCTGAGCTACATCAAGACTGATGGCAAAGGCGGGCTCAAGATTGGTGCCCTGACCACGCACCGGACGATAGAAAAATCCTCCCAGATGCGGGATGGCTTTGCCGTGCTCGCCGAGATGGAGACCAGGTTAGCCTCAATCCAGACCCGCAACTGGGGCACCATCGGCGGCAATCTCTGTCACGGCGACCCCGCTGGAGACCCGGCACCGGTGCTGATTGCCTTAAACGCCACCTTGAAGATGGCCAGCCTGAAAGGCGAAAGAAGCCTGCCGGCTGAAGACTTCACCCTTGATTACTTTGAAACGGCACTCAAGACCGGTGAACTGCTCACCGAGATTATAGTACCGGCTCCCCCTGCCCACACCGGCACCGCCTATACCAAGTTCAACATAATAGAAAGCGATTTAGCCACCGTAGGCGTTGCCGCGTCCATTACCCTGGGCGCCGGCGATAGCTGCCAGGACATCCGCATCGCCCTGGGGGCGGCGGCGGCGACCCCAATGCGGGCGAAAAAGGCAGAAGCGGTGCTGAAAGGCAAAAAAATTACCGATGCCCTGCTCGCCCAGGCTGGAGAAACAGCCTCCACCGAGGCTGACCCCATATCCGATATGCAGGCTTCAGAAGAATACCGGCGAGAGCTGGTTAAGGTTCTGGTGCCCAGAATAAGCAAAGAAGCCATAGCCAGGGCGAAGAAGGCTTAAAAAAGAGGAAGGACGACGAAATGAAAAAAGAGCTAAAACTTAAAGTAAACGGCCAGCCCTACGATATTTTCGTGAAGCCGAAAACCCTCCTGGTGGAGGCCTTGAGAGACCACCTGGCGCTGACCGGGACCAAAAGAGGCTGTAACTCCAGTTCCTGCGGGGCCTGCACCATAATGCTCAACGGCATGGCGGTCAAGTCATGCTCAATACTGGCCCTTCAGGCCAACGGTGCCGAGATAGTGACTATTGAGGGCTTAGCTAAGGGAACTGAGCTGAGTCCCCTGCAGAAAGCCTTCCTCGACCACGGCTCTTATCAGTGTGGCTTCTGCACCGCAGGGATGCTGATGGCAACCACGGCACTATTAACCGAAAACCCCAAGCCTACCAAACAAGAGATAAAAGAGGGTATTGACGGCAATATCTGCCGCTGCACCGGCTATAACAGCATTATTAGAGCCGTAACGGCTGTAGTCAAAGGTGAGTACAAGGAGGCGAAATGAGCGAATATTCAGTAATCGGTAAGCGGGTACATAGAGTTGACGGACCGGAAAAGGTAACCGGTAGCGCCAAATATACCTTCGACCTGGTTCTACCCAGCATGCTCTACGGTAAAGTCCTAAGAAGCCCTCACCCCCATGCCAAGATTCTCAAGATTGATACCCGCAAGGCGAAGAGGCTGGTCGGGGTGAAGGCAGTGGTTACCGGAAAGGATACCCTGGGGCGCAAACAGGGTATCTGGCGGCGCTTCCCCGAACTCTGCGATGAGGAAATCCTCTGCCGGGAGAAGGTTCGCTATATTGGCGACCCGGTGGCAGCAGTAGCCGCTATTGATGAAGATACCGCCGAGGAGGCATTGGACTTAATCGACGTTGAGTATGAGCCGTTACCGGCCGTCTTCGACCCTCTGGAGGCAATTAAAGAAGACGCACCTCAGGTCCACGATGGCGTTGAGCTTAATATCAATATAAACCGTCATATTGAGTGGGGCGATGTCGATGAGGCTTTTAAGAAGTGCGACCATATCCGTGAAGACCAGTTCAAGTGCTCGTCACAGGCCCATGTCTGCATGGAGACCCACGATGCCGTAGTCAGCTATGACTATGGCGGCAAGATGACGGTGTGGACTTCAACCCAGTCTTCCTACTATATACAGAGACTAATGGCTGACATGACTGGCCTGAGAGAGGGTGATATAAGGGTAATCAAACCGCCTACCGGTGGCGGCTTCGGCTCTAAGTTTGAGCTGGACTCAGCCCAGTTCTGCGCCGCTATATTGTCCATGAAGCTGTGCAAGCCAGTGAAGATAGTCTTGAGCCGGGAAGAGGAGTTTACCGCTACCAAGCGGCGAACCCCAATGTACTACTTCCTTAAACTCGGCGCCAAGAAAGACGGCACCCTGCTGGCTAAGGAAGCCAGGGTCATTACCGAGGGCGGCGCCTATACGGCTATGGGAGCCACCGCCCTGTACCTCACCGGTTTCTTTTCCTCATTCCCCTATAAATATCCTAACTACCGCTATGATGGCTATCGGGTATATACCAATACCGCTGTCACCTCAGCCATGCGCGGCTTCGGCGCTCCCCAGTCAACATTCGTCGGTGAGTCTCAGCTGGACATGATGGCCGAAGACCTGGGAATAGACCCCATTGAAATCAGACGCAAGAACGGCATGACGCCTAACTACGAGGTGCCGGGGCAAGCCTTTATCCAGAGCTGCGGGCTGCACCAGTGCCTAGACAAGATTGAGGAGCACGTCAAGGAGCGGGGCAAGCTGCCCCCTAACCACGGCATCGGTGTATCCGCCTACGGCTTTATGTCCGGCGGTATCTTTAACTGGTTTGATACCCCATACGCTTTCTCGGCGGCTGTAGTCAGGATAAATATTGATGGTAAGGTAGACCTGTTTACCGGCGCCTGTGATATTGGCCAAGGCTCTGATACTACGCTGAGCATGATTTGTGCCGAGGAGCTGGGGGTGCGCCTTGAGGATATCAGGATACATGCCGCTGATACCGGCATCTGCCCGCCCGACCTCGGCGCCTGGGGCAGCCGCGAGACCCTGATGAACGGCAACGCCGTTAAAATGGCCGCCGCCGATTGCAAGCGCCAGCTGTTGGAGTTCGCCGCCGCCAAGATGGCGCCCAACATTGTTTATGACTTTGAAATCAAAGACCGCTGGGTCCACCTGGTCGACCGCCCGGAGAGAGGCGTCTCCTACTTTGACATCGTTAAAGGGGCGATAAGGGGTAAGGACGGCAATGCTATCATGGGGCGCGGCCACTATACCCCCCACCGCAAGGGGATGATATCCCCCGCCTATAGCTTCGGCGTGCAGGCGGCTGAGGTGGCTGTGGACACCGAGACGGGGCGGTACAAGCTGCTAAACGTGACCACCGCCCATGAAAGCGGCACCGTAATCAACCCCGTGGGCATTGAAGGACAGTTGGAGGGAGCTATAATGATGGCCGGAGGCTACGGCTTCTGTGAAGACCAGCCCATGGACGAAGGCAAGATACTCAATCCCTCCATCGCCGATTACAAGCTTATCCGCTCCCTGGATATGCCCGAGACCGATATTTTGGAGATTGATACCTATGAGCCCGAGGGGCCGTTCGGCGCCAAGGAGGCTGGCGAGGGACTTACCAATCCCACCGCCGGTGCTATCGGCAACGCGGTCTATAAAGCAGTGGGCGTGAGGATAAACGATTTACCGATAACCCCGGAGAAGGTGCTCAAAGCGCTGAAAGAAAAAGAGAAAAAGAAGAAATAGACTAGGCAGGAGGTTTATCTATGAGTTATCACTGCCCGGTGTGTAATAAAGTCTCAAGCAGTGCCCTTGATTTAGCCCGCCACATGATTGGGCGGGGCGACAAGGTGCACCGGGACTGGATTAAATCCAAGGGTTTTAAGTACTCGGAGTTGCTCACCCTGCAGTTCAAGTCTTTCGGCGGCGAGGGCTACAGGGCGCTATCCGAGGTGCTGGAGAAAGAGACCAAGGTAGAAGATTAGGTAAATAAATCGGAAGCAACATTCCGGTAGCAAGCTCGGCTCCTGGGAAAAGTGGGGCGATAAGGGAAGTGCTTATGGCTTCACTTCATGCTATCAATAATAAGCCCAGCGGCCAGCCTAACCCCCGTCCCCGGAACCAGGCCACACTTCTCAAAACCCTTCTCATTAGCGAAGGTCATCATAGCCTCATCGCTTTCCCCGGGATTTAGTCTATATCCAATGGTCACTGTTTCTATTATGTCAACACAATGCCTGTGACCTATTGCCTCTTCGAAAAGAACCATAAATTTCTGAGCAGTCCGCATAGTCTTACCCTTCGCTTCATAATCAAGCGGGTTATCACTGCCAAAATAGAGCCCAAAATTAATTAGACTCCCGGTTATGCCTCCGCAAATCTCGCCGGTACCGCCGATACCGGGAAATGGAGTCAGGGCTTTGATGACCTCCATGTTGCCCAGACCAAACTCTTCCATCAAGGCAAGCGCCGTGGCCTGGGCACAATTCCTGAGAACAAAGTTGTTTTCCTCAGCATGTAACACAACGCGGTCTAGAATTTCTTCCTTGTTGGCTAACACCTCTTTGGGGTCGAGTTTCTTCTTGGGAATCCCATCCTTAGCCAGCTTTTTAACTCTGACTTCGATGGCTGGTACATCCCATTCTCTTTCTGCCAGTTCGTCTACCTTTTTCTTCAAAGCCGCATAGTCTGGCATAGGTTAGCTACCTCCTTAAAGTTCAACTTCTCCAGCCACAAGCATAGCACGGTTTGGAGCCGTTTTTAAACAATTAAGCCTCGAGCGCTACTCTTGAAGCTACCTATAATTATAAAGCATTTCTAGCCGATTAGTAAATTTCTCTAAGCTGCCGCCGAGGGTAACCCGGACTATCTACTCTTTCTTAACCTTTAGCAAGTTTGCCCTTCAGGTAGCTTATAGATGATATCGGCGTCGGGTCAGTTTGATTTAAAATGGCCAGATAGTAGCTCAGGTAATCACCGAAGAGCAACAGGCTCATCATCTGAGACAACCGGCTCTTGCCCCTCCCCTCCACAATCTGGTAGGCAACCTTATCCTTCTCCAGGAGCCGGCAGACAACCTGGTAGGAGGCTTGAGCCGTCCCGGGCAAGAAAGCCGAGCGCAGCAATACTACCACCGCCTTATCGGCCAACTCCGGGGGGAACTTGTAGCCGACCACGGCATTATGATTGAGCTCAGGGGAAAGCTCATAGAAGGCCCAGGCCTTGCTATTCTCGTTGAGCTGGGTCTTCCAGCGGCGCGCCACCCCGGAGAGTATACCGGCCCCGTATATCACCGCCAAGTGACCATACAGCACCCCGGCCAGTTGCTTGGCTGGATTGCGGGACAGCACCACATCTTCAGCTATCTCCTGCGAAAGCTCCTCCAGGGTCAGCACCGTCTCGGCGACGTCGGCCGACTGGTCACTGATGAAGCCGAGCTTTTGGAGCGAGCCAAGGACAGCCATAAAGCTGAAGCCTATGGCGACGCGGGGTTGAGCTTTATAGTCAAAGCTAAAAACGGGGATATTTGCCTTGGCGGCTATAGTCTTCAACCTGCCGCCAGTGGTAATTGCCATCTTTTTGGCCTCTGTCTTCAGCGCCTGCTCAAACGAGGAGATGGTCTCCTCGGTCATCCCCGAGTAGCTGGAGGCGATGACCAGGGTCCTGGCATCGACGAAGGCAGGCAGGCTATAGTCGCGGCAGATAAAGATAGGCAATTTGGCCTCCGCAGCCACCAGGCCGCTTACCAGCTCGGCGCCGATGGCCGAACTTCCCATTCCCAGGACAACCACCTTATCAACATTACGGTAGTCCTCAGGCAAGTCGAAATTGATAGCCATCTCCCACGCCTGCTGAAACTGCCGCGGCATCTGGTGGAGGAAGGCGAGCATACCTCCCGGGTCAAACCGCTGGAAGACCTGGGCGTCATCCAGATTAATCATGGTCTATACTCCATGTTATTTCTCTATTTGCCGATTACTGTCGGGCTCTTGCCCGGGGTGATGAGCTTGCTTACCACCGCTTCGTTGAGTTCAACGCCGATGCCGGGGGCAGTGGTGGGGTAAAGAAAGCCGTTCTCATAGCGGGGAACGTTAATGGCTACATCGTCCTTGATGGGCTTGCTCACCGTCTCAAAGACGTCGTGAATGTGCAGGGGGCCGAGGTTTTCGTGCACCAGCCGGGAAAGCCACTCATCAGCCACCAGGAGGTGAGTATAAGCCGCGGCTTCAAGCCCCGAACCCATCATACAGCCGCAGACCACGGGCAGACCGGCCGCCTTGGCGATTGAGACCCATTTCTGAGATTTGAGCAGCCCGCCGGCCTTGGGTATCTTGATGAAAAAGCCGTCGGCGGCGTTCTTCTGGATAATCGCCAGCAGGTGTGAAAGCTCCTGAGCCGACTCGTCAGCAAAGACCGGAATCCCGATTTTAGCCCGCAGGCGCGCCATGCCATCAATATCCCACCAGGGCACCGGCTGTTCCACCATAGCCAGGTTATACTTCTCCATTTTTTTCAAAACCATCAGCGCCTGATAATAGTGCCAGCCGCCGTTAGCGTCAATGAAGAGCTCGATATCATCGCCGGCCATTTCCCTAAGCGCCCGCACGTTCTCGATGTCGGCCTCCTCTTTGCCCGCCCCCACCTTGAGCTTTAGGGCACGGAAACCGGCTTGAATAGCCTGCTTGGCCATGGCTAACACCTCATCGGTAGCGGCGCCGGGTAGAACATAGCCCAGGGGAATCTTCTCCGTGGTCAAGCCCCCCAGCAGTTGGTAGACGGGGACTCCCAGCGCCTTGCCCATAATATCGTGCAGGGCGTAGTCAATAGTCGCCTTTGCCTGATTATTGTCCCGGGCGGCACGGTCCATCCGCGCCACGATTTTCTCAATGTTAAAGGGGTCTTCGCCCAGCAAAACCGAAGGCGCGAAGACATTGTTGATGACGCTCATCATTGAGTCCTGGCTCTCACCGCGGTACCAGGCCGAGGTGCCGCCGGAATCGCCGATGCCGATAATACCCTCATCGGTATGAATCTTGACAATGATGCCGGCCGAACCCAGCTCTATGCCCCCGCCCATGGGGAATGGTTTGCTGAATTTGGCCGTGACCGGTATGCACTCAATCTTTTTAATGCGCACTTTGCCCCTCCTTATAAATCCGCTTTGACATTAACCATAATATACTCCCATCGCGCTCTGTGTTCAATAGCTGGAACCGATTGACACCCAGGCGGGCTATCACTAGAATAGCGGGTAAAGGAGGCGCCAATGACGCTGGAGGAACTGGAGAAGCGGGTTAAGGTCTTAGAGGATATTGAGGAGATTAAAAAACTGCACATAAACTATGTCTACCTGCTCTGCAACCTGCAGTGGGAGGATATGCTGGACTGCTTCGCCGAAGATGCCACCCTGGACCTCCTAGAACACGGAGTCTGCAAGGGTAAAAAGGAAATCAGCGGCGTATTCAACAATGTTCTGGCCAAGATGATAAAGCGCACCGACGGCCATTTCGTCGGCCAGCCGGTCATCTCGGTCAACGGCGATAAGGCAAAAGGCTACTGGATTTTATATCTTTTCTTCGCCGAACCAGAGGTGAAATGGGTGCAGGGGCGGCAGGACTGCGAGTACGTCAGGGTAAACGGGAAGTGGAAATTCAGCTCGGTCAGATTTACCAGCCCCTGGCCCGAACCTTAAATAAATAGAAGGGAGAAAAATGGCGAAAACAGATTATAGCAGATACCTGGTAACCAAACCTATCTACGAGGCGGGGCCACCGACCAAAGGCCGGCAGAGCCCGTCAATGACCTTAATGAGCAACGCCCTGGTACCCGGCTGCAACATGTACCTTGAGGTGGGCTGGATATGGGATATGCCCACCCCCAACCCCAATATCCACGAGCATTCCCATAATTTTAATGAGATCGTCCTCCACATCGGCTCTGACCCGGATAACCCCGAGGACCTCGGCGGCGAGATAGAGTATGTTATAGAAGGCCAGCCGCTGGTCTTTAATAAGACCTCAGCCATTTTCCTGCCGGCGGGGACCAAACACGGCCCCCTGACCTGGAAGAAGTTCAGCCGACCCCACATGGAAATGGCCATAATGATTGGCACCGGCTCTTACAAAGAGGGATGGCCGGAAGGGGTCGGCGAATCGAAATAGGTCAGACGAACCAACTAAAGAAATCAGGAGAAAGTGATGGACCTGAAACTTAAAGGCAAGATAGCCCTGGTCACGGGGACAGCCAGCCAGATTGGTTACGGCAAGGCTATCGCCCTGACCCTGGCCGAGGAAGGCTGCGATGTGATTTCGGCCGATATCGACCTGGAGGGAGCCAAGCAGACCGCCGCCGAAATCGAAAAACTGGGCCGTAAAGCGATGGCGGTCAAGGTGGATGTCTCTAACCGAAGCGATGTAGACAAGATGGTAAAAGCGGTGATAGCTCAATTCGGCCGCATCGACATACTGGTTAACAATGCCGGCACCAGCAGCGTGGTGCAGCCCTTCATGCAGATGACCAAAGCCGACTGGGATCTGGATATAGGGGTCAACCTCTACGGGCAGATGAATATGGCCCAGGCGGTTATCCCTCATATGGCGGCTAAGAAATACGGGCGGATTGTCAATTGCTCCGGGGGACAGGGCATCCCTGGTATTTCAATCTACGGCGCGGCTAAGGGCGGTGTGGAACAGTTCACCCATGCCCTGGCCCTAGAGGTGGCGCCCCTGGGGATAATCGTCAACGCGGTACTGCCCGGCCTCGGCGAAACGGGCCTGGTCGGCACCGCCCCCAAGGAGATGTTGGAATCTCAAAGGCAGATGTCGGCTTTAAAGAGGTTGTGCACTCCGCAGGACGTGGCGGCAATGACCGCCTTTTTAGCCTCGGACGTCTGCAGCTATATGGTCGGGCAGATTGTTAAACTGCACACCTTCTAGACTAAAAGGGCGATAAAGCCTATTTATCCAGGGTCTTTTGTATGGGGGTGTGAAAAGGCCTCAAGGGGGAGCCTCCGGAGACCTTCAGGGCTTCGCCGGTAACATAGGCGGAAAGCTCCGATGCCAGGAACAAGGCGGCGCCAGCGACCTCCTCCGGGGTGCCTATCCTCTGCAGGGGTATATCTCCCTTGCCCAGCTCTTCAAAAAAGCCGTCCTTCTCTTTATCGCTCATCGAGCCTATCATCGGCTCATAGAAATCGGTGCGGACGGGGCCGGGCAGAAGAACGTTGACGCAGATATTAAAGGGAGCCAGCGTGTAGGCCAGGTCCAGGGTGAAACCGATGATGCCCATCTTGGCGGTATGGTAGTGGATAGCGTGGGAGGGGGGATTGAGCGCCGCCGCCGAGGAGAGGTTGATAATCTTTCCCCATTTCCGCTTCTTCATATGGGGCACCACTGCCTGGCTGAATAAAAAGACGCTCTTCAGGTTCACTTTGAGCACCTTGTCCCAGTCGGTTTCGGGCATATCTTCAATCGGTTTGGGCGCCACGGTCATGCCGCCGGCATTATTGACCAGGATATCAATCTTGCCGAATTTAGCCATAACCTTAAGCACGGCATCGCCGACCTGCTTGCGGTCGGTGACATCGCAGGGCAGGGCCAACCCCTCCCCTCCCCTTTTGGTCACCTCGGCCAGGGTATTTTGGGCATCTTTAAGGCTGATATCGGCGATGGCTATTGAGCAACCTTCCTCGGCGAATTTAAGGGCGATGGCCCTGCCGATTCCCTTGGCGCCGCCGGTGACAATAGCCACTCTATCGGCAAGTAACATTTTTCTCCTTTCCAGCAGAGACTTTTTTAAAACGGTTTTACCAATAGTAAGGCTAATTATTAACAAATGCAACACCGCCGGGCTTTGACAATCAATCAGGCGGGCGTATATTATAGGTAAGCAAAATCAAGGAGACAGATTATGTCAAGAGGCTTCATGGGCAAGATGCTCTGGGTCGACCTTTCTCAAAACAAGCTGAAGGATGAGCCGCTCGAGGAAAAGTTGGGCCGCCAGTTCATCGGCGGCTACGGGCTGGGCGCTCACATCCTCTTCAACCGACAGCAGGCCGGCGTCGACCCGCTGGGGCCGAACAGCATCCTCGGTTTTACCACCGGCCTACTCACCGGCACGCCGTCCATCTCGGCCTCAAGGTACATCGTGGTGGGAAAGTCGCCGCTCACCGGGGGCTGGGGTGACGCCAACTCCGGCGGTAATGTCGGCCCTTACTTAAAGTTCGCCGGCTACGATGCCGCCTTCTTCACCGGCATATCGGAAAAGCCGGTCTATCTTTTTATTAATAACGGTAAAGCCGAGCTTAGAGACGCCGCCCATCTCTGGGGTAAGGACACCTTCCAGACCGAAGACATACTCAAATCGGAACTGGGCAAGGATGTGGAGGTAGCCTGCATCGGGCCCGCCGGCGAGAAGGTCGCCCGCATCGCCGCGATAATGAACAACAAGGGCCGGGCCGCTGCGCGCTCGGGGTTAGGCGCGGTGATGGGCTCCAAAAGGCTCAAGGCAATAGCGGTGAAGGGCAACATGAAAATTCCTCTCGCCGATGAAAGCAGGGCTAACACCTTAAGAAAAAAATGCCTTAGTGAACTTACCGGGCATGTTGATATGCTGAGGGAAAAAGGCACGCCGGGCATCTTTATCGACTGCGCCGAGAGCGGCGACACCCCGACCAAAAACTGGTCGGGCACAGCCACTCTTGACTTCCTGGATTACAAAGACATCGCCGCTGAACCGGTTATCGAGCGCCAGGAGAAGAGGTATGCCTGCTGGCGCTGCCCCATCGGCTGCGGCGGGCACATGAAGGCGGGGACGGGAGAGTATAAATATGAAGCCGGCGCCCACAAACCGGAGTACGAAACGCTGGGCATGTTCGGCGCCGACTGCCTCAACAGCAACCTGGAATCGATAATCAAAGCCAACGATATCTGCAACCGCTACGGCGTCGATTCCATCTCGGCGGGGGCGACCATGGCCTTTGCCATAGAATGCTACGAGCGGGGGCTTATCACCAAAGCCGATACCGACGGCATTGAGATGACCTGGGGCAACCACAAATCAATAGTAGCCATGACCGAAAAAATGGTCATGAGGGAAGGCTTCGGCGACATATTAGCCGACGGGGTGAAGGTGGCGGCGGAGGGAATCGGCAAGAGCGCCAGCCGATATGCCATGCATATCCAGGGGCAGGAAGTCCCCGCCCACGACCCCAAGCTCGGCTACCACTGGGCGACCACCTACCGCATGGACGCCACCCCCGCCCGCCATACCCAGGGTCCGGGAATGCCGGTGCCGGGGATGGACCTGCCCGAACACGGTGAGAAAGCCTTCAGCGGGCGGGCCGAGGCCCACAAGCTGGGCAGTGACTTCAGCCACGTGGTCAGTTGCACGGGCACCTGCATCTTCGGTTTCTGGGCGATGCCCAATGTTAACAGCTTTATCGATTTTATGAACGCCGTTTCCGGCTGGGACTTCACCATTGACGAGCTGTTCAAGACCGGGGAGAGAATCGCCAACATCCGGCAGGCTTTCAATATTCGTGAGGGCTTGAACTCCCTGAAATTCAAGGTCCCGGGCAGGGTATACGGCAATCCCCCGCCGAAGAGAGGCCCCCTGGCCGGCATAACCGTTGACGAGGAAACCCTCGATACGGAGTACCTCGCCGCCATGGACTGGGACACCCAGACAGCCAAGCCCAGCAAAGAGAAACTGCTGGAGCTGGGGTTGGACGAGGCGGCTAAAGCGCTCTGGCCCTCTTAAACCCAACCCCTCTAAAAAAGTCTTAAGCCATTGACGATAGCCCCAAAATAGCTTAAGATTTGGGGTTAGTATGGGAAAGATAGACATCACCATAAATGGCTCCCAGGTCAGCGCCGATGAAGGCATGACCATCCTTGAAGCGGCCCAGGAAAACGGGATAGATATTCCCACCCTTTGCCATAGACCGGAGCTGACCCCCATCGGTGCCTGCCGCATCTGCGTGGTTGAGGTAGAAGGCTCCCGGACGCTGGCCGGTTCCTGCCACACTCCAATCACCCCCGGTATGGTTATTCAAACCCATTCCCCCAAGGTGATAGCAACGCGGAAGATGATAGTGGAACTCCTGCTGGCCAGCCACTGCGGTACCTGCTATATGTGCGATAAGGCCAACATATGCGAACTGCGCCAGATTGCCGCCGACCTGGAAGTGGGACTGCCCCGCCTCCAGTTGAGGAAGCACTACTACCCCCTGGAGGACGTAAGCCCCTATATCGTCCGCGACCTGACCAAGTGTATCTCATGCCGACGGTGTATAAGGTCCTGCCGTGAAGTGGCCGGACACAATGTTCTGGCCATGGCTTATCGCGGTTTCGATTCCAAGGTCGTCGTCGATTTCGACCAGCCCATAGATAAAGAGGTCTGCCGGGACTGCGACGTCTGTATATCCTTCTGCCCCACCGGAGCCCTGAGCAAGCCGAGAAAGATAAGGGAAGAGAAAAAAGGGAAGCCGTTGATTATAACCAGTTAACTGCCCGCTTACTTATAAGGACAGGAGAAAATGAGCAAAACTGGTGAGGGGATTTCCGCCCAGAGCCAAGAAGATAGAGACCTGCTGGTGCTGCTGGAGAAGGCGCAAAGCAGGTTCAGTTATTTATCTCAAGAAGCCATCGCTGAGCTGGCGGCGTCTCTGGGCCTCTCCATAAGCGAGGTCTATGGAGTAGCCACCTTCTATTCCTTCCTCTCGACCAAGCCCCAGGGCAGGAATGTAATCAGGATCTGCAAAAGCCTGCCCTGCCTGCTGAAAGATGCTCAGACCATAATTGAAAGCGTGGAGAAGGCAATCGGGATTAAACCCGGTGAGACTACCCCTGACGGCAAATTCTCCTTTGAGCTAACTAATTGCATCGGGGCTTGTGATAAGGCTCCGGCAATGATGATAAACAACGATGTCCACCGTGACTTGACGCCGAAGAAGATAGCCCAAATTTTGAAAGGCTATGAGTAAGACCTTTTTTACTTAGCCTAAGGAGGCTTTTTTAGGTGCCAGAGAAGAAGATAGTATTAAGGAACTGCGGGGTTATCAACCCCAAGGACATAACCACCTACCTGGATAGGGATGGTTTTAAGGCTCTGGAAAAAGCCTTAGTCAAGCTAACCAGCGAGCAGGTTATCGAGGAAGTAAAGGCCTCGGGGCTGAGGGGAAGAGGCGGGGCTGGGTTTCCCTGCGGACTGAAGTGGGAATTTGCCAGAAAAGCTCCCGGTGACGAGAAATATGTTATCGGCAACGCCGATGAAGGCGAGGTGGGCACATTTAAGGATAGATATATCCTGGAAAATGACCCCTTCACCCTCATTGAAGCTATGGCTATCGCCGGCTATGCCATCGGGGCTAAACAGGGCTATATCTACCTCCGCGCTGAATATCACTACCTCCTTGACCCGTTAGAGAAGGCTATTAGCCAAGCCAGAAAGAAGGGGTTCTTGAAACACTTTGATATTGAGATTCGCCAGGGCGCTGGTGCCTATGTGTGTGGCGAGGAGACAGCCTTAATGGACTCTATTGAGGGCAGGAGAGGCGAAGTCCGCTACAGACCCCCCTTCCCCCCAACCAAGGGCCTGTGGGGCAAACCGACCATTATCAATAATGTGGAAACCCTGATGAATATACCCCAGATAATACTCAACGGGGCTGGGTGGTTCAGCCAGATGGGGACGGAAAAGAGCAAGGGGACTAAGGTTTTCTCGGTGAGCGGGGATGTAGGCAAGCCAGGCGTATACGAGCTGGTTCTGGGCAGTCGGCTCAAGGAACTGGTTGAGGACTTAGCCCTAGCCGAAAAGGTCAGGGTGGTTCAGGTAGGCGGCGCCACCGGCAGAATCATACCCTATGCCATGATAGATACCCCCCTGTCTTTTGAGACCATTCTGGGTGCCGGCGCCGTTACCGTCTTTGATGAAAGCCGGGATATAATAGACATTGTCTATAGAACCATGGAGTTTCTGGCCGAAGAATCCTGCGGCAAGTGTACCCCCTGCCGTGAGGGAACCGAGGCAATGGTTGAAATCCTGGAGAGATTCCGGCAGGGGAAGGGCTCAGAAAAGGAAATTGCCGTCCTCGAGGAGCTGGCCAGCACCATGTCGTCAGCCTCTCTATGCGGTCTGGGGCAGGCGGCTCCGATACCGGTAATGGACAGCCTGGAGCATTTCAGGGATGACTATGATAATCGCATCCAACAAAGTTAGGGGTGGGTAAAGCTATGATAACGATAACCGAACAAAAGCCCTTAGAAGAAATCAGCCAGTGCCTCGACCAATGCCAACAGGTATACCTTATCGGCTGCGGTACCTGCGCCACCATCTGCCACACTGGCGGCAAGTCCGAGATTCTGGATATGAAAGAAAAGCTTGAGGCGGCAGGTAAAAAGGTTACCGGCTGGATGGTCATCCCTACCGCCTGCGACGACTTAAGCAAATACGCCCTGGAAGAGAGCGCCAAGGAGATTGAGCCCGCCGATTGTATCCTGGTCATGGCCTGCGCCTTCGGGGTTCAAACCGTTAGCCTTTATAGCGATAAGCCAGTCTATCCGGCGCTGAACACCCTGTTCATCGGCAAGGAGGAAACGCCGGGGCACTTTATCGAGGTCTGCATGCAGTGCGGCAACTGCATCCTGGCCAGGACGGCGGGTATCTGCCCCCTGGTCAGATGCGCCAAGAGCCTGCTCAACGGGCCCTGCGGCGGCTCGGTAGACGGCAAGTGCGAGGTATCGCCCGATATCCCCTGTGCCTGGCAACTAATCTACGACCGCCTGGCGGCTCTGGGGCAGTTAGATAAACTGGAGGAGATTGTGCCCGTTCGCGACTGGAGCACCAGCCGCGAGGGAGGGCCCCGCACCATTATCATATCGGAGTAAACCAGACTTTTAAAGGACGGTAATGAATACCAGCGACAAGAGCGAGCGTTTCTTAAGCCAGGGAGACGAGCCGGAGCACAATCCTGAGGAAGCCGCCATCAGGATGTGGCTCAGGGTGTTCGTCACCATAAGGTGGATTACCATCCTGGGCATTATTTCGGCCGCTCTGGTGGCGTCAAGGATATTCAACATTCAGTTCCCCATAGCCGCCGCTTTTGGAACATGCGCCTTTGTCGCCCTGTGTAACCTGGTGCTGTTATTCCAGAACCGAAGCCTGGAAAAGATGCCAGCCAGCCTGGTAATCCGCAAGGCGAGAACCTACGGCACTATCCACCTCTTGCTTGACCTGGTAGCCTTTGCCGTGCTTATTCACTTTTGCGGAGGAATAGAGAACCCCTTCATCTTCTACTTCGTGCTCCATATCATCGGAGCCAGCATGATGCTCCACTACAAGACAGTCTATCTACTGGCTACCTCGGTGATTGCCATGGTTGTCTTGCTGGTGGGGCTGGAGTACGGCGGGGTAATAGCCCATTTCAATCTAGCCGGCTTTGCCTCACCCAGCCTATACCGGGAAGGGAGCTATGTTCTGGCGGTGCTTCTCGTCCTGGCTACCGCTCTCTTCGCCACCACCTACATGGCCACCTCGGTCCAGGGTGAGCTAAGGAAGAGGCAGCGGGAGGTGGTGCGCTTAACCCAGCGCCTGCTGAAGAAGAAAACCGGGGAGCTGAAGCAGGCTTCCCGAGATGTAGCCAAGCTGGAAGAGGCCAGGGACCGCTTCCTCCGCTTTCTGGGGGTAACCGTCCACGACCTGAAAGCGCCGCTTACCGCCATTCAGAGTTACTTCTGGGTCATGCTGGGCGGATTTGCCGGGGAAATCACCGAAAAGCAGAAGAACATGCTGGAGAGAAGCAGCCAGAGGATTAAAGAACTACTGACCCTGGTCAGCGACCTTCTGGATATTCCCCGCATTGACACCGGACAAATCACCGAGGAGATGAAAGAGGTCTCTTTGAGCCAGATAGTCAAAGCTTCTATAGCCGACCTGAGTGAACAGGCGAAGCAGAAGAAGGTGAGGTTAAAGGCAGAACTGCCCCAGGGCCTGTCCAAAATTCATGGCGCCAGTCCCAGGCTCCAGCAGGCGATAACCAACCTGATAGGCAACGCCATCAACTATACGCCCGAGGGGGTGGTGACCATCAGGGTAAAGGAGGGAGACAAGGCGGTAGAGGTTGAAGTTATTGATACCGGCATTGGTATTCCCCCTGATGACCTGCCCCATGTCTTTGACGACTTCTTCCGCGCCAGCAATGTGGAGGTGAAGGGGACCGGTCTGGGGCTATCCATAGCCAAGAGGATTGTGGAGACTCACGGGGGCAGGATATGGGCTGAGAGCCCCTGCCCGGAGACCAACAGGGGGAGCAGATTTAGCTTTACCCTGCCCAAGAAACGTTAAACTTGAAGGGGGGAGAGGACGATGAAAGCGGGAACCAACCTGGAGAAGGTCCTGGAAAGCGGGATGTTTGCCGTCACCGCCGAGGCCGGCCCGCCCAAGGGCACCAGCGCCGCCGTAATGCAGCGGAAGGGGGAAGCGCTTCGTCACTGCTGTGACGCCGCCAACGTGACCGATAACCAGACGGCTATCGTGCGCATGTCCAGCCTGGCTGGCTGCGTGCTGCTCAAGCAACAGGGCGTTGACCCGGTGATGCAGATAGTCTGCCGCGACCGGAACCGGATAGCCATTCAAAGCGACGTCCTGGGGGCTATAGCCCTGGGCATTGGCAATATCCTCTGTCTATCCGGTGACCATCAAAAGTTCGGCAACCACCCCACGGCTAAGAATGTCTTTGATATTGACTCCATTCAGTTGATTCAAGCCCTGAAGAACATGCGCGACGAGAAGAAGTTTCTCTGCGACGAAGAGGTCTCAGGGGAAGTGCCCATGTTTATCGGGGCGGCGGCCAATCCCTACGCCGACCCCTTTGAGTTCCGCTTAACCAGGCTGGCCAAGAAGGTCAAGGCAGGAGCCGACTTTATTCAAACCCAGGCGGTCTTTGATATAGCCAAGTTCGCCAAGTGGATGGAGATGGTCACCGACCGCGGGCTGGACAAAGAGACACATATTCTGGCGGGGGTGATACCCATAAAGTCGGCGGGAATGGCGCGCTATATGAGAGACTATGTTTCCGGGGTAAGCGTCCCTGACGAGATAGTTACCAGGATGGAGCAGGCCAAGGAAGCCAAGGAAGAGGGGGCCAAGCTAGCCGTTGAGATTATCGAACAGCTAAAAGAGATACCCGGAATTCATGGCGTCCATATTATGGCCGTAGGCTGGGAAGACATCGTCCCTGAAATCGTAGAACAGGCTGGATTATTGCCCAGGCCTGTATTATAATGGCAAGGAGGAGATATGCCCAAGAAGATATTGGCCGTTGATGATGACCCTGACATCCGGGATGCCTTAACCATGATTTTAGAATCTCAAGGTTACAAGGTGATCACCGCTCAGGACGGGATAGAGGCTTTAGCCAACCTCAAGGCGGAAAAGCCGGACCTGATGATTCTCGACCTATTGATGCCCAAGATGGACGGCTGGGCGGTCTGCAAAGAGCTCCAGGACCCGAGGTGGTCAAAGTACCGGGGCATACCCATCCTGATTCTAACCTCGGTGAGGGAGGAAGCCAGCCGCCGGCGCTATGAGCTGGAGACCGGCCTGGAGCTGGACGTAGACGATTACGTGGAGAAGCCCTTCAGCCCCGACGTCCTGCTGGAGAGGGTGAGCCGGCTCATTAAAAAGAAGGGCTGATATAAGAAATGGAAAAGCGAGCTAAAATCCTCCTCGTTGACGATGATGCCGATTTTGTGGAGGCGACCAGGCTCGTCCTGGAGAGCCAGCGCTATGAGGTAATCGTTGCCTCCGACGGCGATGAGGGACTGCGAAAGGCGAGGGAGGAAAACCCCGATTTAATTCTCCTGGATGTAATAATGCCGGTCAAAGACGGCTTTACCGCCGCCGAGCAGCTTAAAAAAGACCCACACCTCAGCCAAATTCCGACCCTGATGCTGACCGGTTTCGCCGCCAAGGGAACGGAAACCTCAATCCCGGTCAGCCGGGGCTTTGCCCTTGAAACCGAGGACTACATTGATAAGCCGGTCACTCCCGAAGAGCTACTGGCCAGGGTGGAAAAGCACCTGAAGAAGGCGGGCTCCTAAAGGCTCTTAAAGAACGCTCCTCGTCTTTTGAACTAGCTCTTCGCTTCGGGCTTGAGGGGAGGCCTGACACCAGCCGGCCACGACTTGGTCTCCAGCGGCTTGCAGATAATCTCGGTGATGTGGAGCTCGTTGAGCTTGGTCGAAGGCGCGGCAATAGCCACCACGGCGGTGTCGGAACCGCGGCCGGTGCCGGCCACGGCAATCACCTTCTCCCCGATAGCTACACAGCCGCCGTCGGTCGCCATCAGGATTATCTCGACGCCGACCTTTATTCCCTGGCACAGGGTGCGAAGAAGGATAGCCATGACACTGGGCGTGGTCGCGCCGTAGAAGCCATCGGTGTGGAACAGCATGGTGCCGAAGTGAACGCGGTGCCCTTTCTGCTCCAGCTCGGAGACCAGCGCCATCGGAAACCTCTGTCTTCCGATGAAGCCGTATTGATGTGGCACCACCACCATCTTAATCCCGGTGCCGTCAAAACGCTCTGCGGCCAAGCGGGCGGTTTCCCCCGTCGTCGAGGCGAGGACGATTTTAGTTATCCCCCGTGCCTTGGCCCGCTCAGCGGCCAGGCGCAGTGTCTCTTCGGTGTTTTCCAGCCCCGCCGTCTCAAAGTAGGTTATCTTCTCTTCCAAGTTTTCTCTCCTTCCTTTAAACAGATTCAATCAAGCCTTAAATAATATTCTAACATGCGCACTTATCCCGCTGGCGATACATCCGAATTCTAGGCGGCTAGATTTGATGGATTTCCCCCGTGGCCTTGTTCTTCCAGTACCCTCGTTGTTGAAGCGGCCAGTTGAATGTGATAGCCCCGGGACGGGGACAATCATTAACACAGCAGCCACCATACCAGCATTCATCGGGATGCAATATGATAGGTGGTTTGCCTTTCTCTGGATTGGGTATGAATACGTCTATCTGGCAGACTTCTACACAAATGTTGCACCCGTTGCAGATATCAGGACTAAAAATCACCGGGGTGTTCGGTGTAACCACATTAGGTACGGCACTTAATTTTTGATTAGACATCTTTCCCTCCAAAAATCTGGCTTGTTTAGAAGGTATAGTTTCGATCTTGAGACTTTCATTTCCCCTTATATAGGCCGGTATAGTCTTTATTACGGGCTTCATACTGATTTTTCATGTCACCCCAAAAGGCCAGCGGCAATTCCCCGGTTTTGACCTTGCCGTTTTCCAGTTTAATCGTAAGATACTTCCTCCACTCCGGCGGGTCCAGAGTCGGGTAGTCTATCCTATGGAAATTAAGCGGGACACTACTGGCCTTGCGCGCCAGCGAAGCGTGGATAATGATTTGAGCGTAAGTTAAAAGACTGAGGTCTTCCAGACTGCGCATCAGCTTATGTGGGTCCAGAGCAAATAGTAAAGGCACTGATTCCTCTTCGATTTTTCGCAGGGTGCCCAGACCCATATTCAGAAGATCCTCGGTTTTAAACTCACTGCAGTAATATTGCATGGCTCTGGCAATACCGGCATGAAGCTCTTTCCACTCCATGCCGCTGCTGCGCTTAACCGGGGCATAAACCCGGGCTTTCTCAATGCCGGCCTGTTCAGGTGATATTTGGGGCTCACCGACCTGCCGGGCATAGGCTGCCGCTTTTCGGCCGGCATACCTGCCGGTAGCCGCCGCATAGCTATGGTCCTCGGGGGCAAACATCTGCGTTCCGGCGGCATACAGCCCCTCAAGAGAGGTCTTCAAGTCCCAGTCGACTAATATGCCACCACCGTAACTGGCCTCCCGCCATTGCGCTAAACTGTTACCCTCAATAAACCGGTAACTCTGGAGCAAGTCCCGGCTGGGGTCATAGCCAGCCTTGTTGAAGGTTTCGATGATAATTTTGGTGGTAGATTCTTCTCCCAGCATCAGCTTCCAGGTAGCGTTTCTTTCTACCTCCGGCATGGCCGGGAAATCACCGTAGAACGGCAGCGCGTATTCACCTTTGAGTACCCCTTCCCGGACAGCTTGCTCAACTTCGGGGGTGGGGACCATATACCCTTCGTCGACCCAGCCCTGTATCGGAAAAGGCACTCTTTTACCGTTGGCATCTACGATGGGGACATTCTCATAACTGGCGTCACCTGCCCCGGTATACCACTTATGCTTATAGCCGGTAGCAATACGCACGATTCCGGTGCTTTCCATCGTGGTCAGTTCAGCCCCGGCTTTCCAGGCCATGGCGGTGCCGTCGCCGGTAATAGTTCGGGACATCATGTTGCAATACCCGCCTAATTCGGTACTTATCAGCCATATCGACCCGCCTCCGGAGGTGGCCAGGATGGCCGATTTGGATTTGAAAATCATGAATTCACCGGTGCGGCTGTTGAGGCCGGTGGCCCCGACCACCCGGGCGCCCTGGGCTCCGTTCTCGGTCAGCAGGCTGGTCATCATCACGCGGTCAAAGATTTTAACCCCTAAGCGCTGACATTCCTTTTTTAATACGGGTTTAAAAGTGGACCCCCAGACCCGTATTACCACGTTGTTCAGTTTTCCTTCCGGATTACTTTTAAAGGTGGGCGGCTTTACCATCTCGGGGACATAGCTGTGGACTTTGGTATAGCGCGGGGAAATCATGAATTTGGTCTTCTCATCTCGGCCCTGGGCGCCCACGTATTCATCACCGCTGTCCCTGATTTTGCCCCCCATCTGTTCCAGCTCGAGCAAACAATCATAGTCCTCCCGGCACTGAATCTGGATACCAATGCCGTTGCAGTATGGTCGCTCGGCCATGTGCCGTGCCCATTCATCCGGGTCCACGTTAGATAGGGGGTTTGCCGGAACATCACACCAGTGGTCGCAGCCCGGGCCTCCGGCGCCACTCCTGACGGTATCTCCTTTTTCCACAAGAACAACGTTTAGTCCCTGTCTGGCAGCACTGATGGCCGCCCAGCAACCGGCGATACCGCCTCCAATCACCAGGACATCGGCGTCGATTTCTTGTTCCTGGTCGAAGCGGATAGGATACGGCCAATCTGGTGCGTGACCTTGTTCCTTAAAATAATCATGCCAGGTACTCATTTGTGTGTCCTCCTTTTAATAAATATTCTTTAACCCGCTCACCGATTCGCTTTTCACTGGATGTTAATTCTTCATTAGCCGAATGTCAACGGCCTTTATGAGTTGGGCCAAAAAGGGAAAGGGATAGGGCTTGCCAGAGTATTGACAGGTAGTAAAAAAAGTGCTATACGTTTGGACAGTTGACAAACAGAGAGGGAATAGTGAAAGGGAAAGCCCGCCGCATTGTTGCCCTGCTAGCACTTCTGGTGCTAATCGTCACCCTGGTGCCTCTGGCAAACACCGAGTTAGCCGAGGCTCAACCTGCTTCGAATACCTGGCAGGTAATTCCCACTCCACCTAATGCAATGTGGAGCCCGGCGCCAGCCACCACCGGTTCATTGATAGATGTAGCTCTTGAGGATAGCACCACTCTATATTGTGCTATCGGTTCTAATGTATATACGAGCACCGATAATGGCGCGACTTGGTCATCTGCAGATGCCGGCGTTGACACCATCTTTATGATAGCTATGGCACCCGCCTACCCCAATCTACCCGTGGCCGGGCATGTCCTCGTCGGTGGTACTGAAGGCGCTGCTTCCTATTCTACTGATGGCGGGGCTAACTTCACGTCACTCCCGCCGCTGCCCGTCGGCGGCAATGTCCAGATGGCGGCTGACACAGACTATGCCACTAACAACACTATCTATGCCGGCAGTAGCAACGGCAATGCCTACCGGTATGTCATTGGCATGAGTACTGATTGGCAGGAGATTAACTCCACCATAGCCAATGTCAGCGGGCTGGTGGTGTGCTCCGGGAACCTGTATGCCGCCGACGCCACCCCCGGTGGCGGCGTATACCGAACGTATAACCCCACAGCACCCACGCCCGATTGGGAACATCTCACCAATGGCCTTTCTGGCGGAGAGACTTTTAACCGGGTGCCAAGTGCCCTTAGATGCTCTGCTGCCGGTGATGGTTATGTTACCCTGTTTGCCATCGATACCGCTAACAATGTTCTTTATGAATATATTGAGGCGCCAACGGGTGTGCTATGGCCCCGGATAATTCCACCAATTATCATCATTGTTGGTGGTATATGGTTTCTCGTCAAAAAAACGCTCGAAAACAGAGCTAAAAAAATCATCAGGCAGAAAATCAAGACACGTCTCCGCAAGGGTGCCGGTACTCAGCAAATCAGAGCAGAGAAGCCCATCAAGATAGATTTTGAAATACGCTTGAGGCCGGTCTCAGACCCCGGCAAGCAAGACATTGAAACAGAAGGCCCTTTAATCACCGATGAAGAGGAGGAGAAACCATGAGCGACTCACAGATTACCCTAAACCAGTTCTTCTCTCCAGAAAAGAAATTATCGCCAGAACAATTGTCCTCTCTAGAATCGAATAAGAAAGTGTCCTCGCTGAAAGAGAAGATTTGGAAAGAGACCAAGGTCAAAGGGCCTCTGGTACTCGATTTAATCATCAAGAAGACCGCAGAAATACTAGACATCGGCATCCTGGATATCATGGTGAAGGCCTGGAATAAATACAAGATTCTCCTCAAATACCTGGACAAGGAAAAGTATCCTCCGGATGAAACCTTCTTAGTTCCTCTGGCTGAACATACCATCAAATCAGAACACCGTCCTTCCCTAGAGATACTGATAAACGACCAACCCGCCGGCAAGATTGAGTTCAGTATCTCTATTTCTATTATGCTTGAAGGTATAATCCTGAAAATCCAGGACGGCAAGATTAAGGGGATAACCACGGGGACCTGTAAAGGAAAGGGAACCCTAAAGTGTGAAAATATCGTAATCCTGGAGAAGAAAACGGGGTCAATTCCTTTGCCGGGCTCAATTGACCTCGGCGAAGGCATACCAATACCTGCGCCGGCCAAGCGACGCGGCTAATATAAGGAGGTAGATATGAGAAAATGGCAATTGTTGGCTACTATCCTAGTCTTTTCACTACTAATGACAATGGTTGTTGCCTGCCCTACACCTACAACTCCCCTGGAGAGGACAGCATCAGAAAGCTTTATTTGTCAGATTGATTTCTCTTCTCTGGTACCATACTCTTTTACCGCAAGTCCTGACAAGCAGCGGGTAGCTTACGTGTCTCAAGTAGGTGATGAAGAAGTTGTGGTTGTCGATGGGGAGGAAGGGGGGAAATACGATGATGTCTCTTATCTCAGCTTCAGCCCAGACAGTCAGCATGTTGCTTACATAGCTCAAGAAGGCGATGACTGGTTTGTGGTTGTTGATGGCGTGGAAGGAGAGAATTACGATGATGTCTCTTATCGCATCTTCAGCCCAGACAGTCAGCATGTTGCTTACACAGCTCAAGAAGGTGATAACTGGTTTGTGGTTGTTGATGGGGTGGAAGGAGAGAATTACGACGGAGTCGATCGTCCCATCTTCAGCCCTGACAGTCAGCGGCTAGCTTACGTGGCTCAGGTAGGCGATAATGATATCGTGGTTATTGATGGTGAAGAAAGCGAGGAATACGACTACGTTTACCTTATCTCCTACTCCACCTTCAGTCCCGACAGCCAGCACTTTGCTTATCGCGCTCAAGTAGATGATGACTGGTTTGTGGTTGTTGACGGGGAGGAAGGAGAGAATTACGACTACGTCGACTATCCCGCCTTCAGCCCTGATAGCCAGCGGGTCGCTTACGCAGCGCAAGTGCGTCCTTCGTCAACAACACACAGATGGGCTATCGTTGTCCATGGGGAAGAAGACCAGCCATGGTACGGTTACTACGGTGAGGTTGGCACTCCTATATTTAGCCCAGACAGCCAACGGCTAGCTTTTTGGGTTAACAATTATCTCGATTGGGATAGCTTCTTTTTAGTCGTTGATGGAGAGGTGGGGAACTGGTATTCTCCCGATGAATCAATTGATTACATTTCGGAGATAGGGTGCTTGTTCAGTCCCGACAGCCAGCACGTTGCTTTTACGGCAACAATAGGCGACCAGGATATCGTGGTTGTTGATGGGGAGGAAGGAGAGAGATACGACGAAGTTGGCTATCCCATCTTCAGCCCAGACAGTCAACGGGTAGCTTACGCGGCTGAAGAAGGTGATAACTGGTTTGTGGTTGTTGACGGGGAAGAGGGCAGGAAATACGATGATGTCTTTTATCTTACCTTCAGCCCTGATAGCCAGCTGGTTGCTTATTGGGTTCAAGAAGGTGATGACGAATTTGTGGTTATTAATGGAAATGAAGGGGAAAAATACGACAGCAGTGACATTAAGTGGGGAAGAGGTGGAATTGTCTTCGATTCTATTAATGGTTCTGATTGCTTACGTTACATTGCTGTAAGAAACGATTGTGTCTATTCGGTATTAGAGACAATAGAGTTAGACACATTACTTACTGAAGTACTTGATTAGGCTTATCTAAAGCCGTGTTGGAGAGCGATAACGACTACTGGGTGCGGGCGGACGCTCCCGGCTTAATGGTGGGCGGTACTGGACGACAGACAGAACTTTTGAGTCGGCTTTTAGTCTTACTATAAGCACCGTCTTTCTACCTTGATATCAGGCTGGAAACTAGTATAATGCTAGTATGCTTAAGAATAGTGAGAAAGGGACCTAAGAAATGACGGCAGGGTATATGGGAAAGCTACTATTCGTTGACCTTTCCACAGGGGAGATGAAAGAGGAAAAGCCTGACCAGAGCCTCTATCGAGATTTCATCGGGGGCTATGGCGTTGGAGCCAGGGTTATTTATAGCCGTCAGAAGGGTGGTGTGGACCCGCTGGGAGCGGAGAATACGTTTGGGCTGGTTACCGGCCCGCTCACCGGCACTCCGGCACCCTTTGGTTGCCGATACGTCGCTGTAGCCAAATCGCCACTCACTGGTGGGTGGGGAGATGCCAACTGCGGGGGGTATTTCGGCCCTAACCTCCGGTTTGCCGGCTATGATGGCGTATTTTTTAGCGGTATTTCGGAAAAGCCGGTTTACCTCTTTATTGATAATGGCAAAGCCCAGTTAAGAGAGGCGGCCCACCTATGGGGAAAGGTTACCTTTGAAACTAATGACAGGCTGCAGGCTGAACACGGTAAGACGGCAAAAGTTGTCAGCATCGGGCCGGCCGGAGAAAAACTGTCTCTGGTTGCCTGTCTTATGAACAACAGAGTAGATGCTGCCGGGCGCTCTGGGCTGGGGGCGGTAATGGGCTCCAAAAAGCTCAAGGCGGTGGTGGTGAAGGGAGAGGGGAAGGTTCCCATAGCCGATAGCGAGGCAGCCGATAGGTTGAGACAGGAGCATATAGCCGAGATGAAGGCTCTCCCCTTCCTTGAGGACTTCCACAGGTACGGCACCAGCAGCCACACCGCCGAGTCGGCCCACAGCGGCGATACACCGGTTAAGAACTGGGGCGGCGTTGGCGTCATTGACTTCCCCGATGTCTCAGGTCTTCAAAAGGAGGTTACCGACGCCATGGTGGAGAGCAGAACCGGCTGCTGGCGTTGTCCGGCGGCCTGCAAGGCCAGACTAAAAGAGGGAGACGGCGAGTATAAGTACCCGGCCGGTATTCACCGACCAGAATATGAGACCCAGGCCGCCTTCGGAACCATATGCCTCAACAATAATAGTGAGGCAATAGCCATGGCCGGCTACATCTGCGACGGCTACGGGCTGGATACTATCTCCACGGGCACTATCCTCGCCTTTGCCACGGAATGCTACGAGCACGGTATTATTACCAAGGCGGATACCGACGGATTAGAGCTAACCTGGGGTAATCACCAAGCTATGATCGCCATGCTTGAAAAGATTGCCCGGCGGGAGGGCTTCGGTGACGTCCTCGCCGACGGGGTAAAGGTAGCCGCCGAGAGAATCGGAAAGGGGGCCGAGGAATACGCGGTTCACATCGGGGGGCAGGAGCTGGGGATGCACGACCCCAGATTTGACTTCCCGCCCTTTGCTGGTATACCGGCAGCCGCCAGGTACCAGATGGATGCTACCCCCGGCCGACACACCGCCGGTTTTGGACCCAGCCAATTTCAGGGTTACGTTGTCAATGCCAGTGGGCTTTGCCTGCACAGCAACCTGGCGGTGGCTGACCCCAACAAGTACCTGGTGGCATTCATGAGCGCCGTGACCGGCTGGGACCGCTCCCTCGATGAACTGCTCGAGTGCGGTGAGAGGATTGGCAATATGAGGCACGTCTTTAACCTTCGCGAAGGTATCAATCCTCTGGAGCTCAAGGTACACGGCAGAATAATCGGGCGGCCCCCTCAGAAAGAAGGGCCGTTGGCCGGGGTATCAGCAGATATCGAGGCCCAGGACTACTGGAACCTGGGCGCCCTTGATTGGGACCGGAAAACAACCAAACCGAGCCAGAGAAAGCTGCTGGAAATGGGCCTGGATGATATAGCCGGTGAGCTCTGGCCGCCCAAATAAGCAGAAATGAGAGCGCCAGGCTATGTTTAGATGCGTCGTGGAGATGTTCGGCCTGCCCGGTGAGATAACCGAGCTGCGTGAGGTGGAGGTCGAGTTAGAAGACGGGGCGACCTTAAGAGACGTTGTCGCCGCCATAAGAAGAAAAATCCCGGCGCTGGAGGGGACGGCTATCCGTGTCGGGGAAGACCAGCTGGTGGAGAATTACAAGTTCAATGTCAACGGGCACTTTTATTATGACGATATGTCTCTTAAAATCCAGAGCGGCGACCGCATCGCCCTGCTTGTCCCCATTACCGGCGGCTGAACTGTCTTACCTTCGCTTGTTATCTGGAGGCGTTGCTTCCCCAGCCGGTGGTGTTGTCTAAAGAACTTTGGAAAAGCCAGATCTTACCTGAAACGGCTCGGCTATACATAGGTACTGGTCTTTAGCCGCTTCCCAGGCCGGCCACTCTACCAGGCCCTCCACATTGGGGTCTCCCGTTTTAGCAAACTGTGCCCACATCGCCATCATCGCTTCGGAGACCTTTCTATCTATATGGGTAAGACCTGGGTCTGGTGATTTAGCCCCGGACGGGCCGGCGAGAAAATATACTATAAGCCAGTTACCAGAGGTGTTATCCCAGTCGCCGAAAACGTAGCCAAGTTCCATGGCATGGGTAGAGACACAACCTTCCTGCTTCCATTTGCTCGGAACATGGTCGAAGATGCAGGCATATCCTCTGGCACCAGCCTTGCTCACCGCGGAGAGCATATCAACATAATCCGAAATTAAAGAGGGGAACACCAATACCCCGGGGCCGGTCAACTCCCCGAGGTTGGCACACACGATGAGGGGGGCGGTATTCTGTTTGCCTGTCTTGAAGATGTTGGTTGGCGTATCAGGCAGGAACCAGCCGTCCACCGCTGCTTCCCAAAGACCGCCTGGCCCGAACATAGCCAACTCCCTCATCATGGTGTTATCAGCTTCTATAATTTCCTCCCAGGGTAGGGAGCGAGCCGCTGCCAATGGGTCTTTCTCCTTATCGACGCCGAGTTTGGCGAAGAATTTCTCCCCCATAGCTTCCAGCTCTTTTAGGGGTTTACCGGGCATGAACAACCCCACCGATGTCCCGCTCTCGCAGACGGCGCGGTGGAAAAGCCCCTTGGCTAAGGGTGAAGCCATTAAATTAGCAACCTTAGCCCCGCCCCCGGACTCGCCAAAGATGGTGACATTTTTGGGATCGCCGCCAAAGGCGGCGATGTTCCTCTGCACCCAGTGGAGAGAAGCCAGCATATCCAGTAACATGTAGTTACCGGAAACACCCTGGGGTGATTCTTTGGAAAGTAGGGGGTGAGCCAGAAGACCTATGCTGTTAAGCCTCATGTTAACGTTAACTATCACGACGCCGTAGCCGGGTAGGCGGGGGACATTGGTGAGCGGGTCACTGGCACTACCCAGCTGGTAGCCACCGCCATGCAGCCAGACCATTACCGGTAATTTGTCCGTGGTCTTTTTCGCCGGCGTCAGGATGTTCAGGTAAAGGCAGTCTTCGCTTGACGGCAAGATTTGGGGAAAAGGAGGTAAATCACCCAGCGCGGCCTGCGGGGCTATTTTGCTGAAATCGGTGCATTGGCGAGTTCCCGACCAGTGAGCAACCGGTTGCGGTGGCCGCCAGCGCAACTCTCCTAGCGGCGGGGCAGCATACGGGATGCCGCGATAGATACGTACCTCTTGGCCGGGCTCACCAATCACCGCCCCGGAAACATGTCCCGCCTCTGTCTTCACCGGCTTACTTATCGAGTGATTTATAGAAATCCTCCTTCTCATGAGCCGCTTTCTTCACCCCCCTGTCCCTTCTCTCCTTGAAGAAATTAAACTCGTCCGGCTCAAAGCTTAGGTTTGTTCCCATAGTATGCTGTATGTAAGAATGGGTAAGCCCCTGGGTTACCCCCATAATGTCATAAAGGAAATGCCGTGACGCCTTACCAAGAGCAATACCATCACGGGGGAAGCGGGCCAATCCTTGGGCGAGCTCATTAACCTCGGCTTCCAGTTTGTCGGCAGGGACCGCCCTGTTTATCAGCCCGATTTGGCTGGCTTCCTTGCCATCAATCATTTTACCGGTAATACAGAGCTCCAGGGCCCGGGTCAATCCGCACCGCAGTACCAGCATTGGTGAGATAGTGTTGCCGGCTAGACCGAGCCTCTCCTCAACATGACCGAGCTTACAGTCTTCAGAGGCTATAAGGAGGTCGCAATTGAGGAACAGGTCTAATGCGGCACCGAGGAGGTAACCGTGCGCCTGAGCGATGGTTAACTTGTGGCAGAGCAATATCTCCTGAGACTGTTCCCAGAAGGTGCGCCTATCGAAGTGCAAGCGCACTCTCAAACTGGGGCGGCGCCTCTTCTCTCCGGGCTTGGGCTCCTCCCAGCCGTAAACGAAGCCGACCTTACTCAAGTCTGCCCCGGCGCTAAGGGCACGGCCAGCCCCTTTAAAAATCACCACCTTGACATCATCATCTTCGTTGACCTCTTTTATCGCCTTGCTTATATCGTCGCTGAGTTCCGGGCACATGGCATTCAGTGTTTTGGGGCGGTTCAAGGTCACGCGGGCGATATAATCACTCTTCTCATAGATAATATTCTTGTATTTCATTGGCACCCTCCGTTGTTTCAATATTGTAATCTATTTTAGGGGCTCTTACAAATTGCCTCTATAGGTGAAAAGCCTCCTTATACTGTGGGTATCGGGCTCGGCTGTGCTATAATTATGAGCATGAGTGATGCCAGCCATAAGCGGGAGCCTGAAAGCAAGCTTTTGCCCCTCAAGGAAGCGGTGAGCCGCTGCGTTAAACCGGGGATGAAGCTACACCTTGCCGGCGGCATAGGGGGACCCAGCGCCGCCATATGTGAGGTTATCCGACAATATTATGGTACCACCTCCAATTTCACCCTCATTCAAAGCACCCTGTCAGGCCATGCCCTGAACCTTCTCCACGGCAACCTGGTCAAGAAGCTGATTTTCTCCGCCGGCGCCGACATATCGACCTCAGGACGCCCCAGCAAGATAATGCAGAAAGTCTGGGCAGAAAAGAGCCTTGAACTGGAAAACTGGTCTCTCTGCTCCCTCCAGCAGGGGCTGATGGCGGGAGCGCTGGGCGTTAGCTTCATGCCGACCCGTTCTATTTCCCGGAGCAGTATGGCGCTGGATAACAGAGATTCTTTTAAGGAAATTGATGACCCCTTCGGGGGTGGAACCAAGACAGGCGTAGTCAAAGCCATTAGCCCTGATATCTCAATAGTTCACGGGTGCGTTGCCGATGAACAGGGCAATACCATTTTGCCTGTCCCCTATGGCGACGACCTCTGGGGGCCCCTGGCCAGCATTAACGGGGTGCTGGTTACCGTCGAGAAGATTGTGCCCGCTGACTTTATAAAGAAATATGCCGCCCTGGTAAAGATACCCGGCCATATCGTTAAGGCGGTGTCGGTAGCGCCCTTAGGGCTTCACCCCTTTTCACTGGCTAACCCGGGGATAAGCGGCTTTGACGCCTATGAGACCGATACCGAGTTTCTAGAGGACCTGCACCGGGCATCTGCCGACAGCCGGAAACTCGATGCCTGGCTAAAGGAGTGGGTAATAGACTGCGCCACGCCGAAAGATTACCTTAATAAACTGGGCAGTCAAAGGGTAAAGGCCCTCAAGCAGATAACTACCAGGGGCGCTGAGTCCCCCGATTTTTCGGTAAAACCCGCTCCCGAACCGGGGCCAGAATACAGCCCCGAAGAAATGATGCTGCTGGTGGCGGCAAGGGAGATAACCAGGAGCGTGCTCAAAGCCAAACACAGGACTATTCTTATGGGCGCCGGCTCTCGAGCTGTTGCCGTGTTACTGGCCCATTATCAGCTCAGAGCTGAAGGCTATGAACTGGAGCTTATCACCGGTAATGGGCAGATTGGCTACGAGCCCCAACCGGCAGAGCTAGCCATACAAAGCGTCGCCGGGGTATACAGCTCCAAAATGCTGACCGATACCATAAACGCCCAGGGAGTATTTGTTAGCGGCAGGAACAATAAATGCCTCAGCGTGCTCGGTGCCGGACAGGTTGACCGAAAGGGAAACATTAATTCCACCACCACCGCCGAAGGCCAGTTTCTGGTCGGCTCCGGGGGAGCCAACGATGCCGCCAATGCCCGGGAAGTGCTCGTAATCCTCAACCAATCAAAAGACCGCTTTCCGGAAACCCTGCCCTACGTTACCTGCCCGGGGGACAGGGTAACCACAGTGGTATCGACTATGGGCGTTTTCACCAAACCAATCGGAAAAACGGAACTGCGCCTGGCGGCATGTTTGCCCGACCCAAAATTACCAGGCCTGGGAGACAGGATAAAACGGGTGCAGGACAACTGCGGCTGGCACCTCAAGCTGGCCGATAGGGTCGAAGAGGTAGCCAAACCGACAACAGATGAGTTAAAATTGCTGCGCTGGCTGGTGCCTTTGCCCTCGTGAGCTTACAATAGCCATCTGGTGAGCTACTAAAAAAGGAGGCTTCTATGGCCGGGCCGCTGGAAGGTATTCGAGTTTTGGAGTGTGGTGGTTATCTCAGTGCTCCCTCGGCCGGCTACATGCTGGGTGACCTGGGGGCTGAAGTAATTAAGATAGAAGACAGGGTCAAAGGAGACCCGGTTCGAGGTATGTCATCCACCTTTGGTAGAGGCATGATTATGCCCGACGGCACCAACATCCTGTTTGAAACCGCCAATAGAAACAAGAAAAGCCTAACGCTGGATTTAAAAAAGGAAAAAGGCAAAGAACTGCTATACCGTCTGGTCGGCGTATCAGACGTATTCTGCACCAACTTCTCCCGCTCCGCCATTGATAGCCTGGGTATAGATTACCAGACCCTTAAGAAGTATAATCCCAAACTTGTTTACGGTGTGGCCACGGGCTACGGTTCACTGGGGCCCGAGAGTGAGAAGCGCGCCTTCGATACCATCGCCCAGGCACGCTCAGGGATTATGGGTACTATCGGCGAGGTGGATGGGCCTCCCTTACAGATAGCCGGGGCGATATTTGACCAGGTGACGGGGACCCTCCTGGTAAACGGCATATTAGCCGCTCTGGTAGCTCGGGACAGACAGGGGACCGGGCAGGAGGTTGAGGTATCCCTGCTCGGCTCGGGAATACACATGCAGGCGTACAACATCAACGTGGCCCTCCTGCGCGGGCGCCCGATGCCAAAACCTTCCAGACAGACGCTTAAAAATCCCCTGGCCAATCACTACCAATGTGCCGATGGCAAATGGTTGCTGTTGGCCGAGCCCCAGTCCGACCGGTTTTGGCATGACTTTTGCCTCGCCCTGGGCATTGAAAACCTGGAAAAAGACACCAAATTCGCCACCGCCAAAGACAGGCGTGATAATTTCCTGGAGCTTGCCGCCGCCCTGGAGAAGGTATTTAAAACCAAGACCAGAGACGAATGGAGAAGCATTCTGCAGACCAAGGGTGGTGGCATCGCCTTTTCCCCTGTCCTTGAGCTGACCGAACTTGCCTCAGACCCGCAGGTATTGGCTAATGAGTATATTACCGAAGTTGACCATCCTACCCTGGGCAAGGTCAAAACGATAGGTATCCCCATTAAGTTCAGTGAGACGCCGGCCCAGATTAAGAGCTGTGCACCAAACTTCGGCCAGCACACGGAAGAGGTACTGATGAACGTCCTCGGTTACAGTTGGGAAGAGATACAGACACTGAAAGACGAGGAAGTAATCTAGAGGCTTGAGTTAGACCGGCTGGCCGGATTTTAGGAGAAAACAATGGAGATTAAGGTTAAGCAAAAGCGTATAGACGAAGACCGCTTCCTGGAAATGCGTAAGGAGGTGCTGGCCCAATGGCCAACGGGTAAGGAAGTAGACCTTGAGGAGGCAGTAGCCTACCAGCGGAGTCTGCCTGAAAGCAAAAACTTCATGAAAGTGACCGAAAGAGCGCGCCAGGAAGGAAAAACCCTTATCTGGCCTAGAGCCGGAACACCAGTCCTTGAGGACGAGATTGCCCTGGTCAAAACCCTGGTAGATTCAGGCGTACGTCACATTCCAGTGACCATCGATAGCTATAGTCGCCTGTCACAGTTTGATAGAGCTCAGCAAGCCCTGGACGAGTCAATCAGAACCGGCCGCCCCATGCTTAACGGCTATCCCATCGTGAACTACGGCGTCAAGAATACCAGGAAGCTGGTTGAAAGCGTTGAGGCTGCTTTTAGTCCTAGAGGAGCCGTCAAACTGGCCATGGAAATCGCTCTTGCCTCGGGTATGACGGCTTCAGGGAAAAGCTCATTCCTGGAATTCGGTAGCTATGAAAAAAGGACTACATTAGAACAATGTATCGAAGCCAGCCAATATACCAACCGACTAACCGGATATTATGCCGACAGAGGAGCGATAATAACCACCGACCTGCACGGATGGGTACCGTCCGGTGTCTTCCCCTTCAGTGTCAACATAGCCTGCATAATCATAGACTCTCTGGTCGCTGCCGAGCAGGGGGTTAAAAGCATAATGCCCCAGACTCACTGTGCGGGACATATGGCGCAGGACATAGCCTGGATGAGGTTAATACCAAGACTGATGAGGGAGTACCTGGACAGATTTGGCTATAAGGATGCTGTGGTTCCGGGCATACTGGCCAACCAGCTCCCCCTTTTCCCGGTTCCCCAGGGAATGGGCGGGGCATTCGCCTACCTCAACTATACGGCCATGGTGGCGGCATTAGCTGAAGCCGAAGCGGTGTTTGTCAGGACTATTGATGAAGGGGCCGGTGTGGCCACCAGGGAGAGCCACGCCCTCAGCTATGAGTCGGCAAACTGGATTTTGAACGTGGTCAGGACGCAAAGGATTAAATTTGAGATTGACGGTGTGGAAACAGAAGAGAAGGTAACCGAGGTGGAAGTGAGGGCAATACTCGATAAGCTCCTGGAGCTTGGCGATGGTGATATAGTCATTGGCTCAATAAAGGGGGTTGAAGCCGGGGTGCTTGATTCACCATTCAGCCCTAATATCAACGTCAAAGACAATGTGCTTGGCATCAAGGATGTTACCGGAGCCTGCCGCTACCTGGAGTTCGGCAATCTGCCCATACCGGATGAGATTAAGGAGTTCCATCGCGAAAAGATAGCCGAGAGGGAGCGAGCCGAGGGAAGAAAGCTGGATTACCAGGTGGCGGTTGAGGATCTATGGGCCTTAAGCAAGGGAAGAATAGTCGGCGCCCCCTCGGCTAGCTGAGAGTTCTTAAGACAAGGAGAGGTAATGAAAAAACAAGCCACGGTGATAACCGGAACGGTAGGGATGGATGCCCATGTCATCGGCACTAAGATATTATCACGCGCCCTGAAGGACGCCGGGTTTAATGTTGTTGAACTGGGCATTCAGGTATCACCGGAGGAGTTCATTGAAGTGGCTAAAGAAACAAAAGCCGATGCCATCTTAATGACTTCACTCTATGGCATGGCCGAGCTGGACTTAAGAGGGTTCAAAGAGAAGTGTAAGGAAGCTGGCCTTGAAGATTTAATTCTCTATATTGGCGGCGTCCTCGGGGTGGGCAGACAGGACTTCAAAGAAGTGGAGAAGAGATTCAAGAAGCTGGGATTTGAAAGAGTCTACCCACCTGAAGCCAATTTGGAATCAGCTATCGAAGACCTCTGGAATGACTTAAGAGCAAAAGGGAAGGCTTAAAAAGGAGCTTGTGCTAAACGGTTGTCGGGCATTAGACCTAACTGGTGAAAACGGCTTTCTCTGCGGCAAAATCCTGGCTGACCTCGGCGTTGACGTAATCAAGGTTGAGAAGCCCGGGGGCGACCCTGCCCGCCGAAGGGGGCCTTTCTGGGCTGACGCTCCGCACCCGGAGAAAAGCCTGTACTGGTTTGCTTACAACTCAAACAAAAGAGGTATCACCCTCAATATTGAAGCCGATAAAGGCAAAAAGATACTGAAAAAGCTAGTCAAGACGGCGGACTTCATAATTGAGTCATTCCCCCCCGGATTTATGGACAGCCTGGGACTGGGCTATTCCGCGCTCGACAGTATCAAGAAGGGAATAATCCTGACCTCCATTACGCCGTTTGGTCAAGCTGGACCCTATAAGGACTACCAGGCCTCAGATATCGTGATTATGGGTATGGCCGGAATTCTTTACCAGAGCGGCGACCCCGACCGTCCCCCGGTACAGATAAGCCTGCCGCAGGCCTGCCTTCACGCTGGAGCCGATGCCGCCGTGGCAACGATGATTGCCTATTACCACCGGGAAATGAGCGGAGAAGGGCAGCAGGTAGATATATCAATGCAACAGAGCGCTGCCTGGTTTCTAGCCAATGCCATACCGCTCTGGGAGCTAAGCGGGGTAGCCTTGAAAAGGGCGGGGGCTTTTCGCTGGACTGTCAACTCCACACAGCGGCAGGTCTGGCAGTGCCAGGACGGCTATGTCTTCTTCTTCATGGTAGGTGGCCGGGCCGGCGCCAAGAGCTTTCACGAGCTGGTGAGCTGGATGGACAGCCAAGGGATGGCTAACGAATACCTGCGCTCCGTTGACTGGGAGAACCTGGACATGTTCAAAGTCAGCCAGGATGTGGTCGACCAGATTTCCCAACCGATAGAAAAGTTCTTCTTAGCGCACACCAAGAAAGAGATTGCCCGGGGGGCAGCCGAGAGAAGTATATCAATCTGCCCCCTATCCAGCATGGCTGACCTGCTCAGTGACGGCCAGCTTGAATCCCGAAACTTCTGGGTGGAAATAGAGCACCCCGAACTAAATACTAAAATCACCTATCCCAGAGAGTTTGTTAAGTCCTCGGAAGAAGCCTGCGCCACCCGATTCAGGGCTCCACTTACCGGCGAGCATAACGGGGAAATCTACGGCCAGATAGGGCTCTCGCAACAAGAGCTGGTTGCCTTAAAACAGGCTGATATTATCTAGAGGGGGTATAGCACAGAAAATGGAGGCTGGAAACGGAGTATTCAGCGGCATAAAAATAGCCGGCTTCGGTTGGGCCATAGTCGGCCCGCTAACTATGAAATACTTCGCCGACTACGGGGCAACCGTGATTCGCGTGGAGACCAGCCAACGCCCCTGCACCCTGAGGATATCAGCCCCCTATAAGGATGACAAGCCCGGCTTAGACCGTAGCGGCTACTTCAATCATTTCAGCGCCAACATGTTCAGCCTGGCGCTTAACATGGAGCACCCTCAAGCCCGGCAGGTAGCTAGAAGGCTGGTGGCCGAGTCTGACGTCGTCATGGATAATTTCACCCCCGGGGTGATGGAGAGCTGGGGGTTGGATTATGAGGAGCTAAAAAAGGTCAAGCCCGACATCATTATGCTGCGGCAGAGCGGCTTTGGCTCCTGGGGTCCCTATGCCCAACAACCAGCCTTTGGCATGATACTGGCGGCTATGGCCGGCTTACCCAATTTCATAGGCTGGCCGGACAGAGGGCCACTACCGGTTGGTGTCTCAGCCTATACCGACTGTATCTCTCCCCGTTTTGCCTCGGCTGCCCTGATTGCCGCCCTCGATTACCGCAATAAGACCGGCAAAGGCCAGCTGCTCGATTTATCACAATTTGAAACGACGCTCTACTTCATAATGCCGGCTATCCTGGAATACATTTCAAGCGGTAGAGAACCGGTAAGAACAGGCAACTCCCACCCTTACGCTGTTCCCCACGGCGTCTATCCCTGTAAGGGCGATGACCGCTGGTGCACTATAGCCGTATTCAGTGATGAGCAATGGGCTAGCCTCTGCCAGGTGATGGGTAAGACCGAGTACATAGACGACCCCCGGTTCAGCACCCTGCCTAGCAGAAAGCAGAACGAAGATGAAATCAACGAACTGATAAGCGGCTGGACGGTTAACTTCACACCAGAAGAGGTGATGACCAAGATGCAGTCGGTCGGTGTGCCCGCCGGTGTGGTCAAGAATGCCGCTGATATATACGATGACCCTCAACTGAGACAGCGTAACCTCTTCTGGCCCTTGAATCACCCGGATATGGGACTGTTTACCCATCTGGGGCAGGGCTTTGAACTATCAAAAACGCCAGCGAAAGCCAAAATGCCCAGCCCCCGGCTGGGTGAACATACTGAGTATGTTTGTACTAAGATACTGGGGATGACTAGCGAAGAGTTTGTTAAGCTTTTCGGCGCCGGGGTGTTTGTTTGAAGTGGAATTTTTTCATAAAGGAGGAAAAATGAAGACAGTTAGGGCTGAAAACAGCAATTACGATGTCGTTGTGATTGGCGGCGGGGCTTCCGGGTTGGCCGCTGCCCTGACCGCGGCTGAAGGGGGCGCCAGGGTCGTCCTTCTGGAGAAGAGGCACCACATGGGAGGAAGCTCCAATTTCGCTGAGGGGATGTTCGCCGTGGAGAGCGAAATGCAGCGCCCGATGTATATGAACTACTCTCGTGCCCAGGCCTTCAAGAACGTAATGGAATATAACCACTGGAAGGCCAACCCGCGCCTGGTCCGGGCCTTTATCGACGAATCGGCGGCCACTATCAGCTGGTTGCAGAACCGTGGGGTTCTCTTCACCGAGCCGATAACCAATATACCGGACGGTTGGCGGACGCTGCACTGCCTGAAAGGGCCCTTCGGGGCGATAGGGTCGCCCATGATAAAGACCCTGACCCGCCGGGCTAAGGAAAAAGGCGTTGATATCAGGCTGGCCACGCCGGCTAAAAAGATTCTAAGGAAAGGAGAGCGTATCAACGGCGTCACCGCCGAAAAAGAGGGCGAACCGGAGCCAATCGAGGCCAGGGCGGTTGTTATCGCCAGCGGTGGTTATGCCAACAACAAGGAGTGGATTAAGAAATATACCGGTTATGACCTGGGGGTTAACGCCATTCCAATCCGCAATTATGATAAGGTCGGGGACGGCATCCGCCTGGGTTGGGAAGTCGGCGCCGCCGAAGAAGGCATGGGCGTTCTGCATTTCTTCCGCGTCGGCCCCATGGGACCGGGAGTCCGGATGCTGGGACACGTCGAATGCGCCTGCCTCCAGCCCTTCCTCTGGGTCAACCAGCAGGGAGAACGTTTCTGCGATGAGTCCGTCGCCTTTAACGATACCTTCGAGGGTAATGCCAGTGCCCGCTTAAAAGAGGGCTACAGCTACACCATATTTGACGATGCCACCAAGGAGCTCATGGTAGAACACGGCATTGAAAAGAGCGCCTCCAACAAGAACCTGCCCGGCACCCGGCTTACCAACTTTGATAGAGACCTGAAGAAGGCCCTGGGAAAAAAGAACCCGGATATAGCCGTTGCCGGCACTATAGAAGAGCTGGCCCGGCAGATAAAGGTGGAGCCGTCTGTCCTCAGGGCAACCGTTGACGAATATAACCGCTTCTGTGAAAGCGGCTGCGATGAAGTTTTTGCCAAGGAGCCGAAGTACCTCTGGCCAGTGAAGAAGCCGAAATTCTACGCCATGAAGGCCTATACCGTCTTCCTGGGGACGCTCGGCGGCATCAAGATTAACCACCGCATGGAGGTGGTTGACGAGAAGGAAAAAGCTATCCCCGGCCTCTACACGGTGGGGACGGATGCCGGCGGGCTCTACGGGGATAGTTACTGCTTCCTGCCGGCTTCGGGGACGACGCTTGGCTTTGCCGTCAATTCTGGACGGATTGCAGGTAGAAATGCTTTAAGGTACATCGGCAAGTAGCCGGATGATTTCGGTGGCATCATCCAGTTTATCAAGCCGCCCGATAAGCTCTATAACTGTATTAACCGTATCATCGGTTAGCGGCTTGATAGAGCCGGCGGCACACTCTCGGAATTTTGCCGCACAATCGGCGAATGTCATCGGCCTTTCAATACTGCCCAGGCAGTGTTCCACTTCCTCGGTGTAATCCGTGCCGTCTGCCATCACTATCTTTACCCGGCCCGGACCGACCCCGTGCCGGCTCATCGCTTTGTCCAGTATACCGGTTACCTTGCCGGAGACTCTCAAGACGTTTTCTCTTTTGATGGCTTCCTCGGTGAAGTCTTCCACGCCGACCCTGCCTTTAACCAAGGCGGTAGCTATTGCCCAGGGTAGACTGAACTGGGCATCAACGATATTCCTGGGGATGCGCTTTACCTCCGGGGGCACCACGCATATTTCGTAGACTGACTCGCCGCCGTAGGCGGTAATGCTTTTTACCCGGTCGGCCTTGATATCGTGTTTGGACTTTAATGAGAGCACGGCATCGATAAAGGGATGGCTAAACCCGCAGCAGGGATAGAGTTTATCGCCGATGTTGACTCCCTCAAACCTCTTACCCAGGTCTGCGGTCAGGGTTTTAGCGTCATAATCCCCCCCGTGGTACTGGTAAAACATGCCGTATTCACCCTCCAGGATGTTCCTGGCACCGGTAATCCCCCTCTCGGCCATGAGGGCAGCGGTAATGCCTCCCTTCGCCGCCAGTCCCGGCCCCATCCTCTTGGTTAGAGCGCCGTCACTGACACACTGAGAATTACCGGCGCTCTGGTGATAGGCAATGCCTATGGCGTTTACCATTCTTTCCTGGTCAAGCCCCATTATCCTGGCCGCCATGGCGGCGGCGCCCAGGTAGCCATAGAGGGCGGTGGGGTGCCAGCCGGATTTCACCAGGTTAGACCCCGGGCGGCTGGCCAGTCCCAGCCTGGCCAGGAAGTCGGCTCCCAGCGCCAGAGCCGCGATGAACTCCCGGCCGCTTATCCCTCCCATCCGCTCGGCTACGGCAAAGCAGGTGGGCACGGCCACACAGCCGATGTGCACCTGGGCCACCGGGTGACCGTCATCATAGTCCAGGGCGTGTATCATGGTAGCGTTGACCTGGGCGGCGTTCGGGGCCGGGCACCTGAGCCCGTAGGCGATGACGGTACTCTGCTCATTACCTCCCCACTCCTTAGCCATAGCCACCAGTTCGCCAACGCCTGCCTGTGACGAACCGCCCAGGGCTGTGGCCAGACTATCCAGGACTTCCTTCTTGGCCGCTTCTACTGCCGCGGCGGGGATATCCTCATACCTGGTCCGGGTAAAGTTTTTCACGAAGTCAAATATCGCGTCCATCAAACTACCTTGATAGAGTTACTTTAGGTAAGACCGCCGCTGATGCCGATGGCTTCTCCGGTGATGTAGGTGGACATGTCAGAGACCAGGAAATAGGCCAGGTCGGCGACTTCGTCAGTGGTACCGAGCCGGCCCAGCGGTATGATAGCGCCCATCTTCTGGTAGTCCTTTTCTCTGGCTTCGTCCCAGGTGATGCCCTGTTCCTTGGACATTTTGGCAAAGGCTTCGTCCCTCAGGTTAGTGATGACGGCGCCGGGATTAATGGCGTTGACGTTTATCTTATGCTGCCCCAGCTCCAGAGCCAGCGTTTTCACCAGGCTGATGACTCCATACTTAGAGACACTGTAAGCAACGCTCCCGGCGACGCCATGCGTCCCCGCCATTGAGGCTATAAGCACAATCCGGCCGCCTTCGCCCCGGGCAATCATGCTTTTAGCCACCGCTTTTGAAATGAGAAAGGAGCCGGTGGTATTGACATCAAGAATATCCCGCCAGTCTTTCTCAGAAAGTTCGACGGCCGGCTTTCCCACCGGGCCGCGAATGGCGGCGCAATGCACCAGGATATCAATCCGGCCGAATTTCTCCAGGGTCTTATTTACCATTGAATCAACGTCTTTACCATTGCTTATATCCAAGACCAGGGCCATGGCTTGCCTGCCCAGGGCTTCTATTTCGGCGACCTCAGCCTCAAGACCACCCCACCCCTCGTCACCGGGGAAAAGGCTCTGGGGTGCTGGATACTTATCGGTAATGACCAGGTTAGCTCCCTCCCTGGCCAGACGCAGGGCAATGGCACGCCCCATGCCTCTCTTGCTGGCAGTGCCGGTAACTATGGCCACCTTACCTTCAAGGCTATTCATTAATGATGTTACCTCCTTTCACTGATAGGCTTGAGTCTGTTATTAGCCGAGTTCTTGAGCAACATCTTCCAGCCCAAGTTCTTTTAATTTCTTATTGCTGGGTCTGGCTGTTTTCTGGTCCCAATCCATGGCGGCCAGGTATTCCCTGACCAGGGTATCTTCGTCGACGGTAACCCCGGCCAGGGGACCCTCTTTTAGCGGCGGCTTGCCCACTAACCGGCCTGATATTTGGTACGGCAGGGGACTAATCCCTTCGCGAATGTTAAAGGCCTGCCGGATATTGCCGATTCTCTCCCCGGTTAATACCAACTCGTCGGTGGTTACATCCCAGCCGGTAACGGCCCTCATAAACTCGATGACAGCATCAACATGAGGTAAGGCGTTGTATACAAAGAGACACATCCCGGAAGACATCAAAAAGTGTTGGAAGTTGCTGCCTTTTCTATATACTTGCCCTCGGCCACTAAATGACTGCTTGTCGTATTTGGGTAATAGTCCTTCAATATGATGTTCCTCAGAGCCTTGAGTATGGCGGGCGGGGGTGGCGTTGGTGATATAGGTAGTGGCTAAAGCAAAACCGGCGATGGGGTTGTGGGCTGGAATCTCCTGTCCCCGAACATGTATGGCATATTCATCAGCACCCCGGCCGATTTTCTCGGCAGCTAACTTCACTCCGTCGGCCAATATGTCGCCGAAACCTTCTCTCCTGGCCAACTTTTCGGTCATGGCCACTATGGCTTTATGGTTTCCCCAGGTCATTTCAATGCCGTCGGTGTCCTTTTTATTGATGAGCCCTTTCTCGTAGCATTCCATGGCGAAGGCAATGATGGCTCCGGCAGAGATGGTATCAACCCCGTAGCGGTTACAGATATCGTTTACCTTAATTATTGATTCAACATTGTCGTTGAGACAATCGCTGCCAAACATAGCCGATGTCTCATACTCAGGTCTATGACAGCCTGCCTGATATTTATATTCCCCCGTCCCTTCTTTCATAATTGCTTCACAGCCAATAGGACACAGATAGCAGCTAGCCCTCTTCAACCAGTGGGCTCTCACGGCCTCGTCGCCGATGGGTTTAGCATCGGGAAAATCAACCACGGCTACCCCTGCCCAGTTTTTTACCGGCGAATCCCCGCTCTCTATGGAGGAAACGGTAACGAAGGTCGTCCCGAACTTCTTCAGCTGGTCAAGAGGCCCCCTAAGGTCGGCGAGGTACTTTTTTCTTAATTCCTTGGTTCTTGCTTCATCGGCAACCGGCACTTTCATTTTGCCTTTTACCGCCACCACTTTGAGCTTCTTGGCCCCCATCACGGCGCCCAGACCGGAGCGGGCCGCGGCATGACCGTGGTCGTGGATAATGCTAGCGACGCGGGATAGCTTTTCTCCCGACTGGCCGATGCAGGCCACGGCTACATCCTTGCCCAGTTCAGATTTTAAGGCGTTTTCAGTATAGTAGGTATCCTTACCCCATAGCTGTGCAGCATCTCTGAGCTCAGGCCTGCCGTTATCAATAAAGAGGTAAACAGGCTTTTCTGATATGCCGGTGAAGAACAGGCCGTCGTAGCCGGCGAATTTCAGGTAAGCGCCGAAATAACCGCCCGAATTAGCGTCGCCCCAGCAACCGGTCAACGGCGATTTTCCGACCACGGTGAATCTTGTACCGGAAATAGCCTGGGTGCCGGTAAAGGGGCCGGTCAGAAAACCCAGAATATTATCCGGGCCCAGGGGTTCGACGCCAGCCTTCTGCTCACTGAATATAGTCCTGGCGCCAATGCCGTAACCGCCAATGAACTTACGTCCCAGCTCTTCATCAAGCGGCTCGTCCTTAAGCTCATTTTTGGATAAATCCACTCTCAGTATCTTGCCCATGTAACCGCAGGCCATAGCTTTTCCTCCATGTATATTTGATGTGTCAAGGGGCGAGGAGATGCTGATAACTTTCAGGGTGTTTTTCCAGGTACTCAGCCAGCGATTGCGCCGGGTGTCCGGTCAGCCTGGGTACGGTGTCGCTGACGGTGGCCAGTTCGCCGGCGGCTATCTGCAGGAAGTGGCTAACCCAGACCTCGACACCATAGCCGTCCAGCCCGCTGCCGGTCAGTCTTATTTGGTCGGCCTCGAACTTGTCCAGGCCGCTGGTCGTATGCGTAGTCCTTGCCTGGTGGGGAGTCTGCGCCTGGTAGGTTATCTTCCGGCCGGTGGCATCGGACAACCGCCCGGCGGTCTCGGCCATGGTAAGTGCCTCCGGGCCGGTGACATCGTAGGTACAGCCTTCGTGCCCACTCCCCGTCATAACGGCCACAGCTACATCGGCAAGGTCATCGCGAGTCAGCCAGCAGGCGCGCCCCTGGCCGGCGGGCGCCCGTATAACACCGCCGTCCGAGACGTGCAGCGGCACATTTTCGGTATAAAGGCTCATTCGCAGAAAGGTGAAGGGTATACCAAGGGCGCGTATATGCTCCTCGGTATGGAAGTGGTCGCGGGCCAGGACGAATGTTGAGTCCGCCGCCGCGTTTAGAAAAGACAGGTAAACAATATGCTTAACGCCCACCGCGGCGGCGGCATCAACCGCCGTTACCTGCTGCGTGGTGCGGTCGTAGGTCGGGTTGGGGGATTTCTCGGCGGCGCTGCGCTGAACGGCCCCCATACGGTCCTGCGCCGAGACCAGGAACAGCGTGTCGACACCAGACAAAGCCCTGCCCATGGCCGCCGCATCGCCATATGAGGAAGCCGTTACGACCTCGGCATCGGGCAGGTCTGGGGCGCGTGACGGGTCGCGGACGATGAGCCGTTGTTTCCGTCCCAGTTTTGCCAGACGGGCGGCAACCCTGCCCCCGACTTGACCGGTAGCCCCGGTAACCGCTAACATATTCTACACACCTTTACAGTGAGATAGTATAACATATAAATTGACCAAATCGATAGCTAGGAAATACTCTTTAAGGAGGCAGAAGGTGTTGCTTGAGAATAGAGTTGCCATTATTACCGGCGGTGCCATGGGAATCGGAAGAGGCATCGCCCTCAAATTCGCCGCCGAGGGTTGCTCGGTGGTTATCGCCGATGTTGCCGCGGCCGAAGGGAAGAAAACAGCCGAGGAGGTCTCTAAAAAAGGCGGTGAGGGAATTTTCCTCCCCTGTGACGTCACCGCCAGCCGCCAGGTACAGGATATGGTGGGCAAGGCTATCAGCAAATTTAAGAAAATTGATATCCTGGTCAATAATGCCGGAGGAGTACCTGACCCTAAGGGCTCTCTTGATGAGGTGAGTGAAGAGCAGTGGGATAAGTCCTTAAACCTGAATCTAAAGAGCGTGTTTTTATGCTGCCAGGCGGTTGTGCCCCACATGAAAAAGAATAAATACGGCAAGATTATAAACGTCTCTTCTTTAGGAGCGGTCCACCCGGCCGTTTCCGTGGTCCATTATCATGCGGCTAAAGCCGGGGTCCTGGGGTTAACCTATAACCTGGCCTTTGAATTGGCCCCTTTCAATATAACGGTGAATGTTATTCTACCGGGGCCCATACGCACACCATTCTGGGAGCCCGTAACCAGGGACATCCCGGATAAAGATGCCTATTTTGCCGAGATAGCCAAAAAAGAGGTACCCATGCAGAGAGTAGGTACGCCGGAGGATATCGCCGGAGCCGCCTTATTCCTGGCATCAGAGCTTTCAGCATTTGTTAGCGGTGAAACCATAAATGTTGCCGGCGGACTACCCCAGTTGCCACACGATGCTACCATCGGTGGTTAGGGATGCCGAGGCAACAAATTTGGTGGAGCTTGTATCCTCTACCCTTTTTCGTAAATACGAGTTTACGGTAGGGTCTATTTAATGTTGAGAGAGGTCAAGGTAACTGGCAACGAAGCAGTCCTGAGTTACTCAATACCTCTCCTACCTGAGAAGATAGCTATTGAAAAAGAGGGAGTTCTACCTACCGTACAGTATGGTGGGCGGTACTGGACTTGAACCAGTGACCTCTTGCGTGTGAAGCAAGCGCTCTAACCACTGAGCTAACCGCCCCAAATCAGCACTATTTTAGCCTCAAAAAACAACTTTGTAAAGATAAACCCCCAATTATGGTGATTGACACGGCTTACACGTAAGCCTATTATTTAATAATGAAACACGGCAAGATTTATTACCTGCTGGCACTGAGCATTATCATTGCCCTGCTGTTACCGGTATCGGCTACCCCTGCTCACGCCGCCGCCGGGGCTTTTCGGCTTGACCCCACCGAAGGCGAAATCGGCACCCTGATTATAGTTGAAGGCTTCGCTTTCAATGTCGACACGATAGTCCATGTCTACTTCTCCAGCAATGAGGCCGTTTTCGGTGATGCCATTGACGTTAACGTTACCGCCTACGAAAGGTTAGCGGCAACCTCGATTAACATTGACGGTGAGTTCACCACTCCCTACGCTTTCGCCGTGCCCGATGAGCTCAACGACGGCCCGGTTATCGAAGATGTGCACGGCGGCGACTATTATTTCTATGCCACTTACCTGGGCAGCCCGAACATAATAGCCCTGGCTAAATTTACCGTTCTTGATGGTGAGATCGAGCTATCCCCTACCGAGGGCGCGGTGGGCACCGAGGTCCAGATTAGCGGCGAAGGCCTCCGCGGTAACCAGAGCATCATCGTCCAATATGACGGCGACAATATCCCCATAGACAGCGGCGACAGTACCACCGACGAAGACGGCTCGTTTACCTGCGCTATTACCATCCCGGAGAGCGTTAGCGGCAGCCATGTCATCACCGTCATTGATGAGTCCGGCGACAGACCCGAGGCTGAGTTCAACGTGGTAGCGGAAATAGGCATAGAGCCAACCGAGCAGGCCGCCGGCGGAGTGGTGACAATCAGCGGCACTGGCTTCGGGCAGAGAGAGGATATAGCCATCACCCTGGCTGGCGAGGAGGTTGACACCACGCCAACAAGCATAAGCACCGATTTCTCTGGTAGCTTCGATGGCAGCTTTCTGGTACCTTTCCAAGGCGTCTCCGGCCCACGGGAAGTAGCCGTCATCGATGAGAGCCAAAACAGGGCCGAGGCCCAGTTGACCGTCTGGGGCGGCATCGTTCTAAACCCGACCACCAGCCTGGTTGCGCCCGGTCATGCCGGCATGGAGCTTGCCGTCCGCGGTGCCGCTTTTACCGTCGGGGCTACGGTTACCGTCAGCTACGGCAATAACGATGAGAGCATACCGGTGGCTACGGTCCCCGTGGCTATTAATGGAGGTTTCCTAATAGAGTTTACCGTCCCTTCAAGTCCGGCGGGGAGCTATATCATAACCGCCACCGACGGCACCAGCACGGCAACAGCCACCTTTATCATGGAATCACAACCGCCGCCGATGCCAGTGCCGCTACAGCCGAATGTTGGCGGTACCGCCGCGACCAGGGCATACTTTGACTGGCAAGATGCCGACGACGACAGCCAACCGGTAACCTATACCCTCCAGATTGCCTCCGATGCCGATTTCAACAACATATTGCTGGAGCGGGAAGGCCTGCTCCTTTCGGCATACACCCTGTCCGAGGACGAGCGGCTGGAGCCAACCGAAGAGCGAGGCCCCTACTACTGGAGGGTAAGGGCGGTAGACGGCGCTTTCAATGAGGGCGAGTGGAGCTATCCGATACTGTTTTACGTTGGCTTTTCCTGGGCTTCAATACCCGCCTGGGCATGGTATATCTTCGGCGGGCTCATTATAGCCTTGGTCGGTATCTTCGGCTTGCGGAGGCAGAAAAAGGCAGCAGGCGAAAAGAAATAGCTACCTTGTTTTCAACGTAACCTGAATTTCGCCGCCTTTCCTGACCACCTGTTCCACAACCGGAATCTCTCTCAGGATACCGAGCAGAGGAATCGGCTCCTCGGCGGAGACGACAATTCGGCTGCCCTTATCCACCGAACCCCCGACCAATACCAGGCGCAGGTTTTCCACCTGGCTCAGCTCTTCCCCCAGATTCTCCAGCTGAGCTAAGTCTATCGGCGGCATTATGACCAGTTCCACCATCCCCTCATAGGGCCTGGTCATTACCGCCGCCTCCGCTTCCTCCCCACCTGCCTCCTCAGCCAGTTTTGCCTCCTTGGCTTCCCGCTTAGCCTTATCCTTGGCCTCTTTAGCCTCTTTTTTGGCCTTCTCCTTGGCTTCTTTGGCTTCCTGTTTAGCCTTCTCTTCAGCTTCTTTGGCTGCCTTTTGAGCTTGCTCTGCGGTCGTTTCCTCGGCTGACTCTTTGGTTTGCTCTTCAGCCTCTCTAGGTTCTTCCTTAGCTATTTCCTCAGCTTCTTTGGCTTCCTCTTCGGCCGTTTCCTCGGCTGACTCTTTGGTTTGCTCTTCAGCCTCTCTAGGTTCTTCCTTAGCTATTTCCTCAGCTTCTTTGGCTTCCTCTTCGGCCGCCTTGGCCTCTTTAGCCTGCTCCTCGGCTTCCTTTCGAGCTTGCTCTTCAGCCTCTCTTTGAGCTTCTTCTTCAGCTTCCCTTTGAGCCTTCTCTTCGGCCGCCTTAGCTTCCTCCCTAGCTCTCTCCTGGGCCTCCTGAGCTTCCCTCTCGGCCCTCTCCTGGGCCTCCCTTGCCTCCTCGTCCCCCTTACTTATCTTGGGCTTACTGCCCGAGCGGCTCCTCATCACGGGGTAGCCGCACCACTGGCAATAGTCACCGGTAGTCTCTCGGCCGCAATTAGGACAAATCATTTTTACACCCAGCCTGCTTTTAAACGCTGGTCTAAAGTATAGAGACTGGTAAAAGCCTTGTCAATCACTTTAGGACTTTAGTCCTATGACCATTGGCTATTCAATTTGACCCATTTGGGTGATTGCGCCCTGAAATGAGATAAGTTATATTAGTTAGTGTGAGTTTAAGGTAGCCTGAGGGAGGAAGCTAGCTATGGTAAATTCTAAAAAAATCGACCCCATGCTGACGACGAGCGATGTCGCTCACCTTCTCAACATACACATTAACACGGTAAGGCGATGGAGCAACCAGGGGATACTAAAGACATACCGCATCGGCTCCCGAGGTGACCGCAGGTTCCGACAGGAGGATATTACCAGCTTCCTCTCACAAGAATTAAGAAGGGCGGAAGTAGGGGGAGGGGAAAACTCTTTTGACAAACCACCCGCTGGAGACGTCAATAAGTTATTAGTCAATTCCAAAGTATAAAACTTAAATCAGGAGGTGACTGGTGGACAAAATCACGGTGATGATAATCGACGAGCAAGAATTTTTTCGGACCGGTGTACGCCAGGTACTATCGCAGCAACAGGACTTCAAAATAATAGACTGCGACCCAGCCCAGAAGCCATTAGAGATAATTGAAGCCAACCTGCCTGATGTTGCCCTGTTGGGCTCTGACCTGGCTACCTTCAGCGGTCTGGAACTGGGCAGAACAATCGCCCGGCTCTACCCCAATACCAAAGTGATAATGCTGAGCCCCAATCCCAACGACGAGGAGCTCTTCGAGGTTATTAAGACCGCCGCCGTAGCCTGCTTAAATAAGAAGGCTTCCGCCGAAGAGCTGGTCAGCACTATAAGACGGGCCTCAAACGGGGAATACCCCATCAATGAAAGCCTTACCACCAGACCCACCATTGCCAAGCAGGTCTTAAAGCAATTTCAGGATATAGCATCAATAGGAAAAGCCATGGAGGCGGTATCCGCCCCCCTCACCAAAAGGGAGGCGCAGATTCTGAACTATATCGCCGCCGGCAACTCAAATAAACAAATCGCCTACATCCTGAATATCAGCGAGCAAACAATCAAGAACCATGTCAGTTCCATTCTACGCAAACTAAATGCCAATGATAGAGCCCATGCTGTTGCCCTGGCCATGCGCAACGGCTGGCTTTTAGGTGAGCAAAAACCGGGGGAGGCGTCCTAATAAGCTCTGGAATGAAAGCCGAACATCGGTTTCAGATCCGGGATTTTAAGGATTGAGAGAATAAAGTGCCGCAATTAGGAATCAAACCAGACGTAAAGTCCCAGGTCATAGAACACCTGGAAGAACAGGGTTACAAAGTAACCGAAGGGGCTAAACTTTTGGGGAAGTCAGGGGTTGAGCATACCTTTGATATACTGGCGCAGAGGGATAACGGCTCCACCCCCCATACCATTGCCATCTGTATTACCACCGGAAGCGATAGCGAGACCGAGGGGGGCGCTGTCTTTAGCTTTGCCACCAGAGCCTACGACGCCAGCGTTGAGGAAAAGATTCTTATCGCCATCCCCGAGCTTGGTCAGGAAGCCAAAGAACTGGCCAAAAAGCAACGGATAAAGGTCATCGATGAAGAAGAAGTAGGCTCGTTGCTGGACTTCAAGCCCCTATCGCCATTCAACCTGGAGGAGCTCAGCTTTGAAAGTAAGGAAGAATTGGTGGAATCCCTGGCCGAGATGGGCTACCAGATTGAGGAAAAATCCAAGGTTAGAGGCCGGTCAGGGGTTGAATACACCTTTGATATACTGGCTTATGCCGACATAGACGGAGTCGGTCACAGCCTGGGCATGGATTTCCTGGAGGGGGAAAAGGAGATAACCCTGGAGCAGTTAGCCATATTTGACACCAAAGCCTACGAGGTGGGCATTGATGACAAGGTCATTGCCGCCTCACTGCCGCTAAGCCCCCAGGCCCAGCAATTTGCCCAGCAACAGCGGATAAGGGTCATTAAGCCAAATAAGGGGAAGGGAAGCGCCGCTCAAGCCACCTCGGGCAAAGAAAAGCCGGCCAAAGAAGAGAAGACGGAGGTCCCAGTGGCTGGAGCCGAGTTCAAAAACTTGAGGCACGCGCCTCAGCCGGAAGCACTGCAGTTAATCCCCGAGGTGATAGCCAGAAGGTACAATGCCATGCCCCTGGCTATATCCGGCAATACGCTACAGGTAGCTATGGCCGACCCTACCGATATCTTCGCCCTGGAGGCTTTCTCTGCCTTAAGCCGGATGAGGATTAAAACTATAGCCGCCGGTGCCAATGAGGTCAGGGAGGCTATTGACTTTAACTATAAAGGCTACGGCGAGATTGAAAAACAGCTTTCCCGTATCTCTTCCCCCGATGAGACCAACGCCGAGAGACTGGCCATTAGCGCCGATACCGATGCCCCCTTAGCTCAGGCCCTTAACCTTATCATTGAAGAAGCGGTCAGAGCCCGCTCATCTGATATCCACATCGAGCCGGAAGAGGACCGCTTAAGGGTGCGCTACCGCATCGACGGCACCCTCCAGGACATGATGTCCCTGCCGCTGAACATACATCTAGCCCTCGTTTCCCGAATCAAAATCCTGGCCGATTTGAACATCGCCGACCGCCACCGCCCTCAGGACGGCCAGTTCTCCACCGAGGCTAAAGGGCGGCAAATAGATATCAGGGTGGCTACTGCCCCCACGGTCAGTGGCGAGATGGCGTCGCTGCGCCTTCTGGACAAGTCAGTAGCTACTATAGGCATACCCGAGCTGGGCATGCTACCCGACAGCCTGGAAAAGTATGAAAACATGTTAAAAGTGCCCTACGGCATGATTTTAATCAGCGGTCCTACCGGCGCGGGTAAGACCACCACCCTCTATGCCTCAATCAACTCCCTGGACTGCCTGGGGAGAAACATCATCACCATTGAAGACCCCGCCGAGTATCGGTTTAAGGACATCAACCAGATTCAGGTCAACCCTCAAGCCGGCATCACCTTTGCCACTGGCTTGAGGAGCATACTCCGCCTCGACCCCGACGTGATAATGGTCGGTGAGATACGTGACGGCGAAACAGCTAACATAGCCGTTCAAGCCGCCCTGACCGGCCACCTGATGCTATCTTCTGTCCATGCCAGCGATTCCGCTGGCGTGATCTCTCGTCTGCTTGACCTGAACATAGAGCCCTTCTTAATCGCCTCAGCCGTTATCGGGGTCGTGGCCCAGCGGATGGTGCGCCGCGTTTGTCCTGATTGCGGCCATTCTATCGAGGCGCCAATGGTAGAGCAGATGGCTTATGAAAAAGAAATCGGGGAGAAGCGGGCTGAATTCGTATACGGCACCGGCTGTAAGTCATGTGCTTACACCGGTTACGTGGGACGGATCGGAATCTTTGAGATTCTAACCATGAGCGACACCATAAGGGCAATGATTACCAGCCAGGCGAACAGTAGTGATATCCATGCCCAGGCGCTTAAGGAGGGCATGGTAACCATGATGAACGATGGTATGCGTAAAGTTAAGGAAGGCATCACCACACCCTCCGAGGTGCTGCGTAATGCCTACTCTGCAGAATAGAGGCTCGGGAGAGAGTTCTAAAAATGGATTATCAATATGTAGCCTATACTGAAGATAGAACGCTGGTCAGAGGCAAGCTTTCGGCTACCAACGAAGAAGCCGCCATCAATCTGCTCAGCTACGGCGGCTATCAAACGGTCAGCCTGAAGGAGATAACTCCTTTTTTCAATAGAGAAAAGCTGGCCGCCCGCCTTACCCACGTAAAGTCAAGAGAGATAATAATGTTTGCCCGCCAGCTAGCTCTGCTGCTTGAATCGGGCACCGATATCGTTACCTCTCTAGAGTTACTACAGAGCCAGGTGACCAACAAAACCCTGCAGCGGGTAATTGGCGCGGTAGCCGCCGATATTCGCGGCGGCAGCTCGTTATCCAACGCCTTGAGCAAGCACCCCCGGGCTTTCCCGGAACTCTTCCACCGGACAGTAGCCGCCGGCGAGCAGAGCGGCAACCTGGAGATAGTCTTAAGGCAGATTGCCGATTATATTGAGAGGGGAGCCAACACCGAAAAGAGGATTAAAAGCGCCCTGACCTATCCCATTATCATTGCCGTTGTCGCCGTGCTGGTGATAAGCGTACTGGTCATCTATGTTCTGCCCGCCTTTACCAGCCTGTACTCCAGCCTCGGCGCCGAACTACCTCTAATGACCAGGCTGCTTATCGGCATATCCGACTTTCTCATCGCGTACGGGCTCTTTATTCTGCTCGGGCTGGTAGCGGCTGTTATTGTTGGCTACCTTTATGTCAGAACGCCAGCCGGGAAATACCAGCTTGATAAACTATTACTCCGTGCCCCCGTAATCGGGCGGATTGCCCAGCTCAGTGAGCTTTCCCGCTGCTGCCGGACGATGTCACTCCTGTTCAGAGTCGGCTTACCACTACCCGACGTCATGACTCAGGCTATCCACGGCACCAAGAATAAGGTTGTACGCCAGTCTCTGAGCGAGGTCCAGCAGGAGTTGATTAGAGGCGAAGGCTTATCCAAGCCTATGGCCAAGAGGAAGCTCTTCCTGCCCTTGATGGTGCAGATGGCCGGAGTCGGCGAGGAAACCGGTAACCTTGATAACACGCTGGCTACAGTAGCCCAGACCTATGAGGTTGAGGCTGATGACAGGACCAGCTCAGCGGTAGGGCTTATCCAGCCAGCTATAACCGTAGCCATAGGCTTAGCCGTTGCTTTCCTGGCTGTAGCCCTGGTCTCATCCATGTATTCTATCTACGGGCAGACGACTTTCTAGAGGTAAAGATAGATGAAAAACGAAAAAGGCTTTACCTTAATCGGAGTGATGATAGCCCTGGCTCTGCTGGGCGTAATTGCTGTCGCCTTCCTTGGCGCTCTGGCTACGGCATCCCACGCCATCATTGTTGCCGATGAGCACGCCACTGCCGAGAGCATAGCCAGAAGCCAGATGGAATACGTTAAAAACCAGGACTATATCATCGCTACTGACTATGACCCCGGCACACCGGGAAGCGGCCAGGTAACCTATGAATTAATCACCGGAATCCCCGATGGCTATGTTATCTGTAGCGTCGACCGTAACGGTTATATCGTCCCCAATGCCGTATTCGGCGTTCCCTGGGACAGCCTGAATAACCAGCCGGCAGACACCGATTCCGGGATACAGAGAATAAGTTTGGTTATCATGCACTACGATAAGGAAATAATGACATTGGAGAACTACAAGGTGAACCGATGAAAGTGGCTAAACTTGGCTTAAATCAGAACCAGAGGGGTTTTGCCCTGCTGACTATGATGATAGCTCTGGCCATATCAGGCATTATCATGACAGCGGCTACCATGACCATTTTCCAGGTGATTAACGGGAGTGGCCGCACCTCCAACCACATGGTCGCCCTCAGGCAGGTGCAGAATGCCGGTTACTGGATAAGCTACGACGTCCAGATGTCCCAAAGCGTGGAACCGGCCGCCGCCCCGGACCAGGACGGGCTCCCCCTGACCCTGACCTGGAACGAGTACGCCAGCGGTATCGAGCACCAGATTGTCTATGAGCTGGTGGGCGACGAGCTCATACGCAGCTACTCCATCAATGGCGGCCCACCGACGGAGTCCACCGTGGCTGAATTCATTGTCTCCGGCACCAACTGCGAATATAGCGGTGGTGTGCTTACCTTCACCGTAGTCTCTACTGTTGGCGCTGGCTCACAGGAAATAACCGCCACCGGGATATATGAGATTATCCCCCGGCCAAGCGCAGAGAGCTAAAGAAAGGGCGGAGGGGAGGCTGATGAAGATGAAAAGAATAATAAAGAAGATAATAAGGGGAGAGAAGGGTCAAGCGCTGATGATAACCTTGATTCTGCTCCTTCTGGGCAGTCTAATCACCGTTCCTCTTCTGGGTTTTGTGGGCACCGGCGTTGACACGGGTGCCGTCTATGAGGAGGACATGCTTGAGCTTTATGCCGCCGATTCCGGTATAGAGGATGCCATACAGCAGATAATAATCGGCGCCGAGGGCTTGCCCAGCGAGACCGACCCGATATGGTCATACCAGATAGCCGACGTGAACGGCAAAGAGGTATACGTTACCATAACCTATCTAGATAACGCCGCTTATAAAATCACCTCCACAGCCGGCAACACTCAAATTACTGTCTTCATTGCCCCGTTGTACGGTGACTATGGCGGCATACTTGATAACGTCATCACCAGTCAGGGCGATTATACATTGCAAGGTCCGACTACTGTTGAGCCCCCAGAGGGAGACGAGCACGGACCTGTAGACAACTATGAAGGAGACTGGCCTACGCCTGAGCAACTTATCTTATTTTACTCCGGGGATGTAGAAGGTGTAGACCCCTACCCTAGTGGCACTCTAGATGTGGACGACTATGCTGCTACTGGAATTGGTCCGCTTTATAGAGATGGAACACTATCAATTGTAAACAGTGGGTCTGCGGGGCTAACAGTTTCACTTAATGACACTCTCTATATTACCGGCAACACCCAGATTGGGGCGACAGGACATGATTTCACCCTCAACCTCAACGGGCAGACAATATTCGTTGAGAGTGACGAGACAGGCGGATATGCTCTTCAAATCGGGACTAAATGCAACCTCACCGGTTCGGGGTGCATTATTGCCATTGGTAGTATTCAATTTAAACCTAATATGAGCTCCGGTCCCTCCGATTACATTCTTGTCATGTCGGTACTAGGTACGACTTATATGCAGCCCAATGGCGATTTTTACGGCACTTTAGCCGGCTCTTCTGAAGTCTATATACAAAATGGTAGTGTCCACTGGTCAGAGCCAGGCGAAGGTGGCATAAACTTTCCCGGCGAGGGTGGCGAAGGCAGTGAAGGTACTCAATACCTGATTCGCTCCTGGGAGATTGGCCAACCATAGGAAGGCCGAGAGGAGGAGGCGATGAAGATGAAAAGAATGGCCAGGAAGATAATAAGGGGGGAGAGGGGGCAAGCGCTGATTGCCGTCCTGATTCTGCTCCTCCTGGGCGGTCTGGTCACCGCTCCGGTGCTGAGTCTGGTGACCACCGGTGTCGATACCAACGCCGTCTATGAGGATGACATGGACGAGCTTTACGCCGCCGATGGCGGCATTGAGGACGCCATAAGGAATATAATAGCCGGCGATGAGGACTTGCCCGGCGAGGGCGACCTCCCGTGGTCATACCAGATAGCCGATATCAACGGCAGGGAGGTGGACGTCACCATAACATTCATAGATGACAGCACCTATAGCATCACCTCCACCGCCGCCACCGATGAGGAATCCAGCACCACCATTGAATCCTACGTCACCTCAATCGGCGGCTCTTCCATCTTTGACAATGCCATTACCGCCATCAACGGCGACATAAGCCTTGGTGGTAACGCACGAGTTATCTCATCGCCAACCAGCGGGGAGGGCGATATCTTCGCCAACGGTAACATCAACCTGAGCGGCAACGCCAGAGTAGAAGGCGACGGTACCGCCACCGGAGAAATCGATACAAGCGGTAACTCCCGAATCGAGGGGGATGAGACCGAAGGTGCGACACCGGTAACTCCACCCGAGATAGATAGCGCCCCATACCTGCAGGAGGCAGAGATGGGCGGTATCCATGAAGGTAACCTGAGCCTCAGTGGTAACGGCACTTACAACCTGGGGCCGCTGCATATTACCGGAAACCTTTCCATTTCGGGGAACCGCACGGTAATACTGGGAGGAACAGTCTATGTTGATGGCACCATCAGTATGAGCGGTAACACCCGCATCGAGGGCGGGTTTACCATTGTGGCCGATAGCAATATTGGTCTAACGGGAAATAGTAAACTCGACCTCGAGGACATCCCCTTCGTCTTTTCCACCGATGGCAACATCACAACTAGCGGAAATAACTGGACATCAGCCATAATATACGCCCCCAACGGTCACGTCAACATGTCAGGAAACAGTAGGATATACGGGACTGTGCTCGGGCTTAGCGTTACCGGCTCGGGCAACAACAGGATTGAGTACCCCGTAGGGCTGAGCGACAGCGAGAGCCTGCCCAGCGTCGGAGATGGTACCTACCAGATTCGCACCTGGGATATCAGTCACCAGCAGGAGTAGTCGATGAGGTTAAGGTTAAGTAGAACAGCTTGGTTAATTCTGGGCGCCGGCATCTTCGTTCTTATCCTGGGCAGCCTTCTCTTAGGCTACAGCCGGCTCTCCGGTGAGCACGCCAACGTGGAGAACGACCTGTATGCGGCCCAAACCCTCCTGCCCGCTATAGTCTCTGAGAGGGAGTACTGGGAAAGCCAGCTGGCCCAGTTGGAAGACCAACTGGCTGAAAGCACGGCATCGCTCAACGCCAGTAAGGCCAGGTTCCCCCGAAGTGTGGACAGCATTGAATACGACGAGGAGTTATTTATCATTGCTCACGCCCACGACCTGGAAATAGCCAGCCTCACCGTCTCAGAGCCTTACCAAGAAGATATACTGGGTATTATCTACACTACCACCATTTTTGAGGTGGAGGTAATCGCCGGTGAGCACGTCTACGAAACCTGGACCCAGGGGCACATCGACCAGGTCATAGACAATATAGTCGGCTTCCTCAACGCTATAGTCACCAGCGATTACTTCGATACGGCTTCCATAGACCTGGTAAGTATAATTGCCCCGGCAGCTGATGAGGGGGAGGAAGTAACAGAGCCTTCAGCCATCATCACCCTGGTTATCTACAGCTACCAAGAGGAATAATCATGGCCAAGAAAGTTGTTACTTTATTTATTAGAGATGATTCCGTTAACCTGCTGGTAATGGCGGGCAAGCGAGTGGAAAGGTGGGCCAGCCTGCCGCTGGAGGCGGGGCTGGTCAGCCAGGGGCTCGTCGTTGAGGAAGCCCAAGTAGCTAACAAGCTCAAAGAACTGCTTAAGCTGGAAAAGATAGCCGCGGGGAGGGTCATTGCCGGCTTAAGCGGCCATAACTCCGTGTACCGTATAATAAACCTGCCCGAGTTGCCCGAAGCGGTACTGCCTGAGGCGGTCAAGCGTGAGGCCAAAAGGGTGATACCGGTGCCTCTGGAGGAGGTCTACCTTTCCTACCAGCCTCTTCCCCCCACCGAGGGAGAAACACGCCTTTTCCTGGCCGCTTTCCCGCGCAATGCCGCCGACGCCCTGCACCGAACGCTACACCAGGCCGGGCTTCAGCCCTACATCATGGATTTAGCTCCCCTGGCCCTGTGCCGAGCGGTGAATGAGCCCAGGTCTATAATCGTAAACACCAGGTCAGACAACACCGACATCATAGTGATGACGGAGAGGATACCCCAGGTAATCCACAGGCTATCCCTACCCGGTGAGGCTGAATCGTCAGCGGAAAGGTTATCAGCCATAGCCGAAGAGATTGACCGGACGATTACCTTCTACAATTCCAGCCACCAGGATGCGCCCTTAGATTCAACGGTGCCCATGCTGGTCTGCGGCGACCTGGCCGGGGAACCGGAGAGCTGGGAATCGCTGGCTGGCAAGTCGGGGTGCACCGTCTCAGTACTGCCCTCGCCCGTGGAAACCCCCGATGGCTTCAACCCCAACGGGTTTATGGTCAACATAGGTCTGGCCCTCAAGGAACTGCTGGCCGAAAGAGGCGAGCCTAACTTTTCCCTGGTCAACCTCAACACCATGCCCGAGGTTTACCGGACTAAGCCTGTCCGCTTACCGAACGTCTTTGCCCCCGTTGCCCTAGCCGTCGGTATCAGCATACTCCTCGGCGTGGGATTCCTCGTCTTCAACACGGCTTCTCACACCGGCGTATTGCGCTCCGAACTGGAGTCTCTCGAGAGCCTTATCGTCCAGGAGACCGCGGCAACAGGCCTACTGCAGAGCCAGGTTACGCTCATAGAGCCGCAGATTACGGAGGTAGAGGCTACCAGAGATATCTTTTATGGCACCTTCAACACCCTGGCCGATATTCGCGCAGAGGTTAACGCCGATGTGAGCCAGATTGTAACCTCCTGCCCCACGGAGATAGGCCTGACCGGGGTTGACCACGTGATTAATAGCGCCACCGTAGGCGGCGTGTCCCCGACCGAGCACAGCATCTTCGTATACGCCAGAAGTCTAAGAGCCAGCGGCCGATTTTCTGCAGTGACTATCTCCTCCATAGAAGCTATAGAGGAAGAGGGGGAGGTCACCGGCTTTGAATTTGAGTTTCTCCTGGAACCTGAGGAATAAGAGAAGTGGATATTCTTGCTTTACTTTATACAGCCAAGTCAAAGGCGGCCTCGGACGTTCACCTGGTTGTCTCCAGTCCGCCCTTGCTGCGCATTGACGGCTCGCTAACGCCTGTGGACAGCACCGCGCCGCTCAGTGAGGACGATATAAGCCAGGCTTTCAACCAGATAACCACCGCCGAGCAAAGGGAAGACTTCAACAAGAACCTGGAGCTCGATTTTAGCTACGTCCTGCCCGATATCGGTCATGTGCGCTGCAACGCCGCTCAACAGCGCGGGGCTATCAGCCTTGCCCTGCGCCTTTTGCCCCCGGAAGTCCCCACCATAGATGAGATGGAGCTGCCGGCGATATGCAAGGAGCTGGCCCTGAAGCCGAGGGGACTGGTAATAGTTTCTGGACCTACCGGCAGTGGTAAAAGCACCACTCTGGCGGCTATGATTAACCACCTGAACACCAATGAAAGCCGCCATATAGTCACTATTGAAGACCCCATAGAATACGTATACACCAGTAAAAAGTGCGCAATAACCCAGCGCCAGTTAGGCAGCGATACCGTATCCTTTGCCGCCGCCTTAAAGCACGTCCTGAGGCAGGACCCCGATGTGATTCTGGTGGGAGAGATGAGGGACCTGGATACGGCATCGGCGGCGCTTACCATAGCCGAGACCGGGCACCTGGTATTAACCACCGGTCATGCCCCCAGCGCCACTCAAGCCATGGAGAGAGTAATAGACCTGTTCCCCCCCGATGAGCGTCACCTGGCCCAGACGCGGTTAGCTTCTCTGCTGATTGCTGTGCTATGCCAGGTGCTCGTCCCCCGGGCTAACGGCTCGGGCAGGACAGTCGCCGTTGAGATTATGCTGGCTAATCCACCGGTGAGAAACCTCATCCGTGAGGGCAAAATCTACCAGCTGCCCAATGTAATCCGCACTCACCGGGAAATAGGCATGATCTCACTGGATGAAGCCCTGGTCAACCTCTATCTTAAAAAGACCATCACCGGTGAAGTCCTGCTCGCTACCTGCAACGACCGCCAGGAAGTAGAAAAGCTCATCGGTAAGGTTGAGGTCAAATAGCCTCTTAAATCTTTAAAAGCCCTCCCCCTAATAATTACCCCCCACTAAACGGCCTTCTTCCCCATGGCGATAAGCCGATAATAACAGAAAAGCTCATTGGCAAGGCCTTAAAAGATAACCTCACCAATAAGCTTTTCCAGTTCGCTTCTGCTATCAGCCAGGGCTTCGAAGCCCTCTAGCTATGATTACAAATGAGTGCCTTGGCTAGTTTTAGATGGCTAGGATTTACTCTGCCGGTGTCGGACAAACTGTCTGAGTTACGGTGCAGTCGGGATAGTCACCGGCAAAGGTATAGGTGCCATCCAAGTCGGCTACGCCGCTCTCAAAGTAGTTGGCCAAGTCGGCAACTGCAGTGGGGCAGGCTTGATTCTCAGCAACATAAGCCATGGTAGCTGTCGTCACCATCCGCTCTTCGATGTTGCACGCTTCCGTCTGGCCCTGACCGAAGAATCGGCCAAAGTTAGGCACCACTATTGCCGCCAGGATACCGAGGATAGCAATCACCACCAGTAACTCAATCAGGGTGAAACCCTTCTCGCCATAGCGAAAGCTCTTGAATAACCTCTTGAGTCTCATTTGTTACCTCCCTTCTCTTGGTTATTTAGACTCAATTTAGCCTAACTATTGTTAGGTATGTTCATGATATAATCTGCCCCTTTTAGGGTCAATGGTCCGTTAGTAATGGTTAGCGGCGATAACGTATAGTCATATGGGGCTAATAATGGGAGGCTTTTGCTGTCAGTAGTCCGATAGTAATGGTTGGAGGGTGTTAAAAAGGCTGGTAATAGCGTTTTAGGGAGGGGCTAGCTGGAGGGCTTATAGTTCCTTGGCTTCAAAGACCTTGATTCTCTGCCTCTGGGCAAACTGCTTGGCTTCTTTAGCCAGGCCGGGAACAGCGATGAAGACCTTGTCCATAATGCCTATATCATAGGCCTTATTATCAAAAGCGAATACCTTATCCAGTCCCACCGCTCCCCTGGCCGCCTCAGTGCCGATGGCGATATCATGAACAACGATGCCGTCATCCCTGGTAGCCAGTATATCTATTTCATGTGTCGCCCCGGAGCGGCCGCTAACCTTAGCCTTCTCCTTTACCTCGTAGCCGCACCGCTTCAAGTATTCTATGAGCTGGGCTTTGGACTTAACGGCAAAGGGCTCTTTGGGCGCTTCCACGGCGGGCTTGGCGGCACTACTGGCCAGCACCGTCTCCAGGCTCTTAATCTCAAGCACCTTTATCCTCTGCTGGCTGGCAAACTTCTCGGCTTCCTTGGTCAACCCGGGGAGGACGACCAGGACTTTATCATGAATGCCGATATCATAGACCTTATCATCAAAGTCACATACCTCCCCCAGCTCTACCGCCTCGCCGGCTACCTTAATGCCGATGGCAATATCATGGACAACGATGCCGTCGTCCTTGGTAGCCATTATATCTATGCTGTGTTCCGCCCCGGAACGCCCCTTGACGACAGCGTCTTCCTTTACTTCGTAGCCGAGCCGCTTCAAAGATTGTATGAGCTGGGCTTTGGGCTTGGCCTCGAACTCCAGCCAACCCCTCTTTGCCTCGTTGAAACTATAAGAATAGATAATTACCTCTTCGATTCTATCCTGGGGGGTGAGGGCATCGCACTTCAGGCAGCGCCATTGTATCTCCGGCTGGCTGAATATCTCGGAGCAATCGTAGCACTTGCACATCAAGCCCAGGCTCTGGTAGTCACCGCCGCCGATGCGCAGTTCCACACCGCACCGGGGGCAGATATAGCCCTCACCGGAAACAAACTCGTCCTCCAGCCCGCCGAACTTGCAGGAGAGGTGCTCAAAGACGCGGCCCCGGGCGAAGTTCCCCGAGCCGCATTGGGGACAACAGCTGTAGGGTCTTATATTCACCGAGCGGCACTGGGGGCAGCGGAGCAGTCTATCAAAGAAGTTTCTTACCAGCGTGTCCTTGTCGACCAGGGATTCCAGAATCGATACCACTTCCCTGCCCTTGACCTTTAAGGCCTGCTCCACCACCGGGTAGCTAAAGCCCAGCTCGCTAGTGAAATCAAGCTCTGGCCTGATGTCAACAATCCTCCCCGCCAGCAGCTCGGCCACCAGTTTCTTCACCCCTTCATTCCCTACCCCGCTGGCGGCTGGTGGGATTTCGGCTGCCCTGGGATTATCGCCTGTCGGCTGGCTCACTTCTGCCATTTTACGGCTCCAAACAACTTAAGCAGTTAAAGCCCAGTATAGTTAGACCGATAGTAAAAGTCAATATTACTTTCCTACTGCCTGGCTGTATTGACTTTAGCCGCCGAAGCGTAGAAAATAGAGGGCGTAATGGAAGCCTTTCTTATAGTCATCTTCGTTCTCGTCGGGATGACCGTAGCCAGCTTCCTCAATGTCTGCATCGACCGCCTGCCCGCCAACGAATCGCTGATTTTCCCCGCCTCTCACTGCTCTTCCTGCCAGCGCCGCCTGGCGGCAAAGGACCTGATTCCCGTTTTTAGCTACCTGTGGCTGCGCGGCCGCTGCCGCTACTGCCAGGCCCAAATCCCCAGGCGCATACTCTGGGTTGAGCTCGGCACCGGCCTCCTTTTCGGCTACCTCTACTGGCACTACGGCTTGAGCGCCGAGCTGGCTATCGCCGCCTTCTACAGCTGTCTTTTCATCGTGCTTATGGTCATCGACCTGGAGCGGGGGCTTATCCTGAATAAGATAGTCTACCCGGCTATGGTGGTAGCCCTGCTCCTCAGCACCTTCTCCAGCATCTTCCTGCCCGATATAGAGATTGTCCCCTTCATCGGCAGGGCGGCTATCGGCGGCGGCATTGGGCTGGTGGTTTTCTTTCTCATAGTCATTATCTCTCGAGGGGGGATGGGCTGGGGGGACGTTAAGCTGGCGGCGCTAATCGGGCTGGTCACCGGCTTCCCCCTGGTCATTGTCGCCCTGTTTATCGGGATAATCCTGGGCGGGGTGGTAGCCGTTATCCTTCTCGCCCTTAAGATAAAGAAGCGCAAAGAAACTATCCCCTTCGGCCCCTTCCTCTCCCTGGCGGCTATCGCCACCCTTCTCTGGGGAAACAGCATCATCAGCTGGTATCAGGGGCTCTTTTAGCAAATTTATAGCCCCCTCTTGACAATCTCCCCTTAACTAGAGTAGGATATAGCCCTATAGTAATAGCTCAAAAGTAATAGATAGCAGAAGATAATGAAATTAGAACGCCGAAGGTCCAGCATTGAAGTAATCGCCGATATGTTAAGGCTGGGTGAAGCTGGCAAGACCGAAATAATGTACAGCGCCAACATGAGCTACAGCCAGCTGCAAAAATATCTCAGCTTTTTACTGCAACTGGGGCTTATCACCAAAGTGACGGTGGGAAACCCGGTGATAACCTACAGGGTGACCAGGAAGGGCCTCCGCCTGCTCAGAAACATAGAGGGCATCCTGGAAATGCTCGAGTTGACCGGGGAGGATGACTTTTAAGAGCCTGTGTAATCTTTGACTTATAAGGCGTTAGCAAGGGAAAGCGCTACTGACACTAAAGCAACAAAAGGGTAGCGCTAAAAATTGTCTTAAAGGGAGAGATATGGCCGAAAAAAGAATGATGATACTGCCAGCGGATGTTATCAAGAAGATTGATGACAACCGCGGAGACCTGAGCCAGGCTGATTTCATTAATTTCCTGGTCGATAACCAGCTAAAAGGAGAAGTCCAGGATAAACAGCCCGTCGGCAAGGAAGAGATTATCTCTCTGATTGAAAGCCAGCTAAAAGAAGAGGCCAAGAAACAGCGCTATGTCACCCGGGAAGAGATTAAAGCCTTTGAGCAAGATATAAAGAGCCTGCTTAAGACCTTCCTCGACTTCTTTGTCAGCTACGGGCTCGAGCTGGGCAAAAAATCGCCCAAGGCCGAGTTCGAGGAGCTGAGCAGCAAGCTGGAAGAGCTGGAAAACCACCTGGCCGCTGACGGCGAGAGCAAAGAAGCCAAGATTAAATGGAAATAGCTTAAACCGGGATTAAATCCCTTTAAAGAGCCTTTTAGACCCCTTCTCATTAAACGAGAGGGGGTTTTTGTTATCCCCCGCTAATAGAACATTATTCTAGAACAGTATATCTTCCCTTTGCCCGCCCAATCTGCCATATTCAAAACAGACAATTATATTTGGATAAAGGCAAAGGGAAGTTTTAGTATGCTCTACATTGTTTTAGGCGGCCTTGGGCTCCTGGTAATATACGCTTTTGACATCGTTTCCCTGAAAAAGCTGCCGGCGGCCAAACCGCTTACCTGGGCGGTAGGTAACGGCTTGCTGGTCTTCGCGGCTATAATGGCCTGCCTTGCCCCGGATAAGCTCTCGCTACCTGTCTGGTCAACCTGGTTAGGCTGGGCTTTACTGCTGGTTTCCCTGCCCCTGCTGATATATTCCCTGTTTATTAACCTCCCTTTCCGCAGGACGTATATTGCCGCTGGCGTCGGGGACAGGCTGGTAAAGACTGGGCTCTACGCCCTTGTCCGTCACCCGGGGGTGCACTGGCTTGTCCTGGTCATGCTCTCTCTGATTTTAGCTTCAAGGTCAAGCTTAATGCTCATCGCCTCACCGATATGGATTTTGCTGGATATCCTGCTGGTAGCTATTCAGGACAAGCTCTTCTTCGGCAGGATGTTCTCCGGATATGACGACTACCGGCGGGAGACGCCGATGCTTGTGCCCACTAAACGGAGCATAAGAGCCTTCATAGACTCCTTAAAGCAGGCTGGCGCCTGAAAATCTTTTAAGACTAACCTAAGGGGGAATTTAAGATGACTACAGAAGCCGAATTAATCACCCAGGGTAAAAACGAAGAACTTTGGCGAAAGTGCTGCGGCTTTATTGACTTAAGCCTGGATGATTGCATGAATATTCAGCGGCGGTTACTCCTGGAGCAGATAGAACTGCTTAAAAATTGCAAGCTGGGACGGAGTATCATGCGCGGGGCTGAGCCCGAGACCGTGGAGGAATTCCGCAAGCAGGTGCCCATAACCACCTACACCGACTATGAACCGTTCCTCCTGACCAAAAACGAGCGCGCCCTGCCCCAGAAACCGCTGTTCTGGCAGCACACCTCGGGCAGGTCCGGCGAATATCCCTTTAAGTGGGTACCGGTTACCGCCCGGCAGTTTGACGAACTGCGAGCCCTTATCTTCGCCTGTCTGTCCTTCTCCAGCTGCCAGGAAAAGGGCGAAATCGCCTACAAGAGAAAGGACAAAGTCCTCTATGCTCTAGCCCCCCCACCCTACACCACCGGCTCGCTAATACACGCCGCCCCCCATGAACTGTTTGACTTTCTGCCGCCGGTAAAGGTGGCTGAGGACATGCCCTTCGAAGACAGAGTTCAGCTCGGCTTCAAAATGGCCCTATCCGAGGGGCTGGACATATTTTTCGCCCTTTCCAGCGTACTGGTAGCCATCGGCGAACGCTTCAGCCAGAGAAGCGGGGAAACCGGGACTAAAGATATTAAGGCGCTTATGGGCAACCCCAGGGCGCTATCCCGACTGCTAAAAGGACTGGTAAAAAGCAAGCTGGCCGGCCGCCCCATGCTGCCCAGGGACGTCTGGAAGCTCAAAGGTCTGGTCTCAACCGGCTCCGATGGCTCAATATTCAGGGAAAGGGTCAAGGAGATGTGGGGGAGGTATCCCCTGGATGTCTACGGCGGCACCGAGGGTATAGTCATGGCGACGCAAACCTGGGACTACCAGGATATGACCTTCATACCCCACCTCAACTTCCTGGAGTTCATTCCCCAGCAGGAAAGCCTGAAGTCCAGGGACGACCCCTACTACCAGCCGAACACGGTGCTTCTCAACGAGGTCAAGCCAGGAGAAATGTACGAGCTGGCCATCACCAACTTCTACGGTGGGCCGCTGGTCAGGTATAAGCTCGGCGATATGATTAAGATAACATCAATGCGCAACCAAAAGCTGAACATAGACATCCCCCAGATGGTGTTTCACTCCCGGGTGGACGATATGATTGACATCGCCGGCTTCACCCGCTTAACGGAAAGGGTTATCTGGCAGGCTATAGAGAACACCGGGGTAGCCTATAAAGAGTGGACGGTGCGCAAGGAGGTCAGGGAGAAACCGATACTGCACCTCTACCTTGAGCCCAGGGAAAACGGCTATATCAGCGAGGAGCAGATAGCCAAATCGGTGCACCACGAACTCAAAATGCTGGATGCCCCCTACGCCGACCTGGAATCATTTCTGGGCTTGAGGCCGTTAGAGGTTACCCTGCTCCCCGAAAACGCCTTCCAGGGCTATATGTTAAGGCAACAGGCGGCCGGCGCCGACCTGGCCCACTTAAAACCGCCCCACATCAACCCCTCCGACGGCATAATAGAATGCCTGGTCAATGGCGATAAGACAGCGCTAACAGCCAAGCCGGAAGAGCCGGCGGAAAGCATTTATAGTGAAACAAAATGAGCCAAGAAGCTATAAATAAGAACGGCCGAAGAGTAGTCGTTACCGGTCTGGGAGCGGTCAGCCCGGTCGGGCTCACCATTCCCAGCATGTGGCAGGCCCTCATTGCCGGCAAATCGGGGGTGGACCGTATCTCTAGCTTTGACCCGACGCCCTTTGAGACCAAATTTGCCGCCGAGGTCAAGGGGTTTGACCCCATGGTCTATGTCAACCGAAAAGAAGCCCACCGCATGGACAGGTTCACCCAGTTCGCGGTGGCGGCCAGCCTCCAGGCAGTAGAAACAGCCGAACTAAAGATAGACAGCAGCAACGCTGAGGAGACTGGCGTTATCATCGGCAATAGCGTCTGCGGTCTGCTTTCGGTTTGTGTGCAACTCAAGGTGCTGGATGAAGTAGGGCCGAGAAGGGTAAGCCCTACTCTGGCACCTACTATGACCGGCGATGCGGCCACGGTACAGACTGCCTTGCTATTGGGTACCAAGGGAATGAGCTACTCGCCGTCCTCAGCCTGCTCCAGCGGCAGTGATGCCATCGGCCAGGCCTATCAGGCGATTAAAGCCGGCCAGGCTAAGGTGATGGTAGCTGGCGGCACCGAAGCTCCCATCACCCCCATCGTCCTGGCTGGCTTTGGCGCTATCCATGCCTTATCAAGAAGGAACGACGGAGTGCAAGCGGCTTGCCGACCATTTGATGCTGAGCGGGACGGCTTCGTCCTGGGCGAAGGCGCCGCCATCATGGTCCTCGAAGATGCCGACTATGCCGTTGGGCGTGGCGCTCCTATCCTGGCTGAAATCTTAAGCTACAGCGCCACCAGCGACGCCTTTCACCTCATCCAACCGGCGCCAGATGGCGAGGGTGCCGCCCGGGCCTTAAGACTGGCCCTGAAAAGGGCTAACCTAAAACCCAGCGATATTGACTATATCAATGCCCACGGCACAGCTACCCTGCTCAACGACCGAACCGAAACCAGGGCTATTAAAAGCGTATTCAACGGAAATGGATATAACGCCCACCGTATCCCCATCTCCGCCAGCAAATCCATGCTAGGGCACCTTTTAGGAGCCTCTGGAAGCATCGAGGCGGTGATATGCGTCCTGGCCATAAACCACGGCATCGTGCCCCCCACTATAAACCTCACTCACCCCGACCCCGAGTGCGACCTGGACTACGTGCCTAATGAGGCGCGGGCGGTCAAGGTTGATACCGCCATGTCAAACTCTTTTGGCTTCGGCGGGCATAACTCGGTGCTCATCTTCCGCCGCTACTCGGAATAACATACCCCCAAATATTCCTATTGACAACTCCAAGGCTATAAGACATAATGAGTACTAATATATAATGGTGGCTATTTTTACTAGCTTCACCAGGTATCGGAGAAGAATCTCTTAAATGAATGTGTGGGCTATAATACCGCTCATTAGCTTCGTCATATTTGCTGTCCTAGCTGTAATAGTCCTGCAGCAAGCTAGAAAACGGGTAAATAGGATATTTGCTCTACTCCTTTCTGCCCTTGGCGCCTGGAGTTTCACCTCTTTTATGCTGCACCTCAATGCTTATCCAGAGCAGGCGCCACTATGGAATGAGCTGCTCGTCGCCGCCCTGCTATGGACGGCAGTCGGTTATTACCATTTCGTCAGGGCTTACAATAATAAACCAGGTGGAATAGGCGCATATCTCGGCTATGGGAGTGTGCTGGTCCTCCTGGCGCTTTCCCTCAGCGGCCTGGTAGTTAAATCCTCCTACGTCGTTGATGGGGTCCTGCATCATGACCTGGGATTCTCACTCTACGTCATAGGTGGCGTTAGTTTCATCTTCTCGCTTGCCGCCATGTTGATGCTAATCAATAGATACCACAGCTCTACAGACCCCACCGACCGCAACCGGACAATGTATTTAATAATCGGCTCAGGTTTGGTAATAGCTGTAAGCTATGTCTGTAACCTGATACCAGCTATAGCCGGGCTTTCCTTAGACCACCTGGGTAACTTGGCTAATGCCTTGATAATCGCCTATGCCATCCAGAGATACCACCTGCTAAACATCACCCTGGTGGCGCGAAGGGGACTGACCTACGTCATGGTGCTAGCCTGCCTGGCCGGCATCTATACCGGCGTCGTATTACTCGGGATGAGAGCCCTCCCCGACCAGCCGCTCTACGTCATTATAATACTCACCTCCTTCTTAGCCCTGCTGCTGATGCTGCTGGCCCGCCCGCTAAGGCACTTCATTCAAGAACTGATAGACCGTTTCTTCTACCGGGAAACCTATGAGTACCGCCAGACGCTGCTCACCTTCAGCAGTAAAATGGGCAATATCATCAACCTCAGTGAATTAGCCAACGAGATGTTACCCGCCGTAACCAAGGCCCTGAATATCAGCCAGGCCAAATTGCTCTTTGAAGATAGCAACAGCGGCGATTTCACCACCCAGTTTACCTACCCCGAAGCCGAAGACGAGTCCGACGATGAGCTCAACTTCGGCGCCGATAACCCGATAGTAGCCTGGCTGGATAAAGAAGGTAAACCCCTCAACCTGAAGCAGATTGATAATATCCCGGAACTTAAAGGGCTGTGGCAGACAGAAAAGGAGGGCCTGGCCGCCTTCGACCTGGAAATCCTGTGCCCTATCAAAAGCGGGGGCGGGCTAATCGGCATCCTGGCCCTGGGCAAAAAACAACGGGGAAAAATCTACTCCCATGAAGATATAGAGATAATAGTGGGCATGGCCAGCCAAGCCAGCATCCTGATTGAAAATGCCCACCTTTACGCCCAGGCGACAATAAGGGCCAATACCGATGGGCTGACCGGGCTATATAATCACCGCCATTTCCACGAACGTCTGGAGCAGGAGATTGCCCGAGGTTCCCGCTTCGGCAGCATGTTCTCCCTGATAATGCTGGACATAGACCTCTTTAAGTCCTATAACGATATCTACGGACACCTGGCCGGAGACGACGTTCTGCGCAGAATCGGCCGATACATTGAAAGCTCAATCCGGAGCATAGACCTGGCCTTTCGCTACGGCGGTGAGGAGTTCGCCATTATTCTGCCCGAGACTTCGCTCGACGCCACCGCCAGAGTAGCCGAACGTATTCGTAAAACAATAGAGTCAAAAACAAGCTTCCGGGCAATGCCGATAACGGTCAGCATCGGTATCGCCAGCTGGCCAGCCGACGGCGTGATGAAAGAGGAAATCATCGCCCGCGCCGATGCCGCCCTGTACCGGGCTAAACAATCAGGAAGAAACAGGACCTGTCTATCTTCGGATCTAGCCAAACCAGAGGAAACACCCGATGTAAACACAGAGCTTGAGGCCAGGCCAAGAGCCTTAAGCATTATCTACGCCTTGGCCGCTACCGTTGACGCCAAGGACCACTACACCTACGGCCATTCCCGGAAGGTCAGCGAATACTCGGTAGCCGTGGCTGAGGCGCTCAACCTGCCCCAGGACAGGGTAGCCACCATTCGCGCCGCCAGCCTGCTGCACGACATAGGCAAAGTCGGCATCCCCGATTCTATCCTCAGCAAAGAGGGACCGCTGACCGATAAGGAATGGGAGCCGGTTAAAGTCCACCCCCAGCTCGGCGTAGAGATACTCAGGCACATCATCGACCTGGTCAACTGCCTGCCGGCTATCCTGCACCACCACGAACACTATGACGGCAAAGGCTATCCCTCCGGTCTAAAGGGCGATAGCATCCCCATAGAGGGCCGCATCCTGGCTATAGCCGATGCCTACGACGCCATGACCTCTCCTCGCCCCTACCGCGAGCAGCTCTCAGCGCAGGACGCCCTTGATGAGTTGAAACGCTGTGCCGGAACCCAGTTTGACCCCGAACTGGTAGAAATCTTCCTGAAGCTTATTGAGGCATCCCCGTCAAGAAGGCTGGAGATAAAGTAAGAGCCGCATCATTCGGTAACCCTGTAAAGGCAGGTCTCCTTAAGACTACAGCGCCGACAAACCTCAGCCTGCGTCCACCTCGTCATCTTGGGCCCTATGCCGACGACCATAGAGGTTGACTTGCGGGGGACCATCACCCCTGAGGCGGTCAGGCTCACGCCGATTTCCTTGGCTTTAGCCAGCTTTAATAAATTCCACTGCTCGGTGAGGGGGAAACCGGGCATACCCGGCACAACCGGGCTGCTTATCTCATAGCCCCTTGAGGAGACCCCATCGGCGATAGATTTCAGGGCTTGGGGAATCAGGCTGTCTACGGCGGCGCTGCCGATGCCGTCCAGGAGCGTACCTCGTAGATGCTGGCCGCGGCTGGTGTAATCGGTTACCTGTTTTTCCAGCCCGGGGCCGATGGTGGCGACGATAACGGTAAGCTCCTTGGCTTCGGGGAAGATTGCCGCTAGCAGGGGCCCCTCTATGGCTTTACCGCCCTCCAGCGATATACCTTCGGGGCTCATCCCGGTTACGGGGTAGATTTCATAGGCAACAGCCGGCTCCAGGAGATGCGTCTTCTTGACAGTGGCCAGTATTTCGGTAATCAGGCTCTTTATCTCAGGCCTGACCTTGGAACCTCCCCTGAACCCCTGCCGGCGCAGTACTTCCCGAATCTTTAAATCCAGGGGAATATCACGGATTACGGGCATTCTCCTCTCCCTCGGGGTTTTAGTTACATGAAAGTCTACCAAAAAAGCAACCCCGAGACAAAAAGGCTTTGCCCCGGGGTGCCACTCTTAACACTCTGGCCCTATTTATATACCTTGCCGTACTCCATGGCGAAATCGACCATGGCGTGGACGTTCTCCGCCTTGGCCTGGTCGAAGAAGGCGCCGTTGTTGACGATGTAACCGCCGCCCGGGGCGCAGGTATCGATAAGGTTCTTGACGTAGTCTTTCACCTGCTGGACCGTACCCAGGGCCAATAAATCGGAGGGCACGTTGCCGCCCAAGCAGGCGACCTTACCCAACGTCTTCTTGGTCTTAACCATATCGCTCTGGTCAATCATCCAGAAAGTCTTGCCCTTTGGCATGTCCTGTAAGGTCTCCATACGCGTGGTCCAGTGCCCCTCGGCCGCGGGGAAGGGCACGCAGCCCTCATTGATTAAGCCCATCATAACCTTCTTGAAGGTGGGCCAGTAGAACTTCTGGAACTGGGCATCGGAGAGGAAGCCGTCAGCGCCCTTATGTAGGGGCATGAACACCAGCGGCTTTCCGTTCATCTGGGCGGCGCCGACACCCATCTTAATCATCAACGGGGTCAGCCTGTCCATAGCCTCGAGGAGCTTATCGGGCTGGCGGTACATATCCATCATTACCCCCCTGGTGCCCCTCAGGGTATCGCTGAGCACGTCGAAGGGGGCCTTGGTAAAGCCAGCGATTATGTTGGGATAGCCTAATGCAGTTATCTCGGCATTCCAGGTCATGATAGGTCCCACCCACTTCATAACCTCGTTGCCCGCCTCCATAAGCTTCTTCAAAGCTTCCTGAACGGGCGGCACGCCGAAAGGTATGAAGTTGTAGCCGAGGCCGTACATCTCGAGGATGCCGGTAAAAGACGGCAGCGTCTGGAAAGGAGCCAGTGCGCCGAAGATGCGCGGGAAGTAGGTATGAAGAAAATAATCGGTGGGGTCGTTAATCAAGGCGTCGTATTCATCGGGCTTCATGTATTCGCCTTCGTTAGCCTGGTATGACTGCTCAGGGGGGACTCCGTGGCCGGGCCAGGAATACAACTTGTAGTCGAGGGCCTCAAAGAACTTCCCCGGGCCGGGCATATCGACACCGAGGTGTCCATCCGGCTCAAATTCCTGGATGAATTTCTTGTAGGCCGCGTAGAGCTTATCGTAATCATACATGGCGTCCTTGGGGGTTATCCCGGCGTTATAAACGGGGAAAAAGCTGGGAAGTAAAAAGACCGGCACCCTGTCCGGCAGCTTCTTCATTTGAATGGCGTCTTTTGCTCTGGTTATTCTTTCCTTGTAAGCCTTCTCCGCCTGGGGACTGGCGAACTTAAGGTCATTCCCCTCGGGGTCTTTCGGCGCCATCCACCGGGCAAAGAGCGCCTCCTGCCTCTCATCCGCTGACATCTCTGCCCATTGCTTTTCCATTTTAATTACCTCCTGACCTTATCTGCTCTTAATTTAAGATTATCACCCAGCCCCTATCCACTTCTTGGCCAGGGCAACTCCGGCCATAGCGTCTTTGCCGAAGGCATCAGCGCCGGTATACTTCCTTACCTCATCGGTAATCTGCCCGCCGCCAATCATGACCTTCACCTTGTCCCTCAAGCCGGCAGTTTTCATGACTTCTATAGTCTGTTTCATGGAATCAAAAGCCAGGGTAAGGAAACCGCTCAAACCGACAATAGGGGCGCCGCTCTCTTTTATCTTGTCAACAAACTTCTGTGCCGGAACATCCACGCCGAGGTCATAGACCTCAAAGCCGTTAACATCAAGCATAAAGACGACGATATCCTTGCCGATGTCATGTATATCGCCGGCAACGGTGCCAAAAACGACCTTGCCCAGCCGCTTGGTCCCCACCTCCTTGGTCAGCTTGGGTTTAACCAGCTCGGTTACCGCCTTCAGTATTTCCCCGGAGTAGACCAGGTCGGGGATGAAATACTCGCTAGCGGCAAAGCGCTTGCCCACGACCTCCATACCTTTTCGGGCTTCGTCTAAAATCTTGAGGGGCTCTTCACCGGCACCCAGCTTATCCTTAACAATCTTGAGAGCCTCTACTTCCTTCAAATCAGCTAACGCGCTCGCTAAGTCTGCCGCCATTTTCTTTTACCTCCTTAAAATCTTAATTGGACTATCCCATCGGCTAGCCTCAATATATTAACCTCATTTTAGCACCTCCCTATAGTTTACCTTACCCCCATCCCCGCTTCAAGCTCCTCTATAGAAGGTTATGCCCTTGCTGGTGTAGCCAAGGGCATCTAATGGTTATCCGGAGCGGTGTATCAGCTTTAGAGCTACAGCCCCAGATAGGACTTTTTTATCAGCTCCTTTTTCAGCAGGTCTTGGCTTTTACCCTGAAGGGCAACCCGCCCGTTTTCCAAAACGTATGCCCGGTCAGATATCTCCAGGGTATTCCGCACGTTTTGCTCAATCAGCAGGATAGTAAGCCCCTCGTCGCGCAGGGACTTTATGACCTCGAATACTTCTATCAGTAACCTCGGGGCCAGACCATATGACGGCTCATCAAACATGCACAGTTTGGGCCTGGACATCAAACCCCGACCCATAGCCAGCATCTGCTGTTCGCCACCGCTTAACGTCCTGGCTAACTGCCCGGCTCTTTCTTTCAATATAGGGAATATTTTATAGACCTGCTCAAAGGTTTCCGCCCTGTGTTTCCAGGCTCTAGAGGAATAGGCGCCCATCTCCAGGTTTTCACGCACCGACATTTCGATAAAAAGTCTCCTGCCCTCGGGTATATGCGAAAGGCCCATTCCCACAATGCGGTGAGGTGCCATCCCAACTATCTTCTGACCCAGGAACTCCACGGTACCCGAAGTCGGAACCAGCACACCGGATATAGTATTAAGCAGTGTTGTTTTACCGGCCCCGTTGGCTCCAATCAGGGCCACTATTTCCGCCTCTTTGATATCTAAGGAAACATCCCACAAGGCTTGAGACTTACCGTAAAAAGTATCTACTTTGTTAACTTTCAGCATAAGCCTACTCTCCCAGGTATACCTCAATAACCTTCTTGCTGGTAGCTATCTCGTTGGGCGTTCCTTCGGCAATCTTCTCAGCGTGGTGGAGGACTATGATTCGGTCGCACACCCCCATAATCGCCTTCATAACATGCTCAATCATAAAGATGGTAACCCCTCTCTTCCTGATTTCGGTTACCAGCTCCATAGCCTCGGCTGTCTCCGTGGAATTTAGACCCGCCATCAGCTCATCAAGCATTAATAGTTCCGCCTTGGTAGCCAGCGCCCTGGCCACCTCAACCCGCTTCTGGTTAACCAGGGTCAAGCCCCCGGCCGGGACATCCTTCAGTGCCGACAAGCCGACAAAATCTAACAACTCGTCGGCCTCTTTATTAGCCTCGGCTCCCGACAAACCGGTCGGCGTGCCGAACAGCGCGCCCAGCCGCACATTCTCAACAGTGGGCATATTGGGGAAAACCCTGACCTCCTGAAAGGTCCTGGCCACTCCCTTCCGGCAAATTCTATGCGGTCTTAAGCCGCTAATCTTCTCGCCCTTAAACTTTATTACCCCGGGTTTAGGGGTAAAAGTCCCTGATATAAGATTGAACAGCGTTGTTTTACCCGCCCCGTTGGGACCAATCAGACCAACGACCTCGCCCCTGGTCACGCTAAAATCTACCTTCAATACCGCGGCCATACCGCCGAAGTACTTGGTTACCCCTTCACCTTCAAGTATCTGCATCTTTCCCCTACGAGCCGATTCTCCTGACATTATAATATATTCTCCCTCCTCATGGCGAGTAGCCAGAAGGATAAAAAATCATCATGCGGCAAAAATGATAATGATAGCCAGTGTCACGCCAATGGCTGTTACCACGCCTCCCGCTTTAAGAAGTTCTTTGGCTCCCCTTCTTTCTCTAAAAGCAAACCAGCCTGCCAGCCCGCCGACAATCCCAGTAAGAACGGGGAGAAGTATTGCCCAGCCAGGGGTCTCATCTTTTTCCGTCTTTTTAAGTATCACCCCCACCAACCCCTCGGGCATGTACAACATCGCGATTACCAGGATAACACCGAAAATAAGCATATATAACTCGGCAAAGGTGGTTATCAGTTCTTCTTGCAGGTAGGCAAAAATAACGGCGCCGATTATCGGACCGTAAAGCTGTCCCATGCCGCCAAAGATAGCCATTAAGACCGGCAAGAAAGAAAAGAGCGCATTAAAGGCAATGTATGGGTCAATATATATCCATCTGGTGGCTATGGTTGCCCCAGCGGCCCCCATAAAGAAGGCGCTGATGGCAAAGGTGAAAACCTTCACCAGGGTTACATTAACGCCAGTATGAGCCGCGGCCTCCTCATTCTCACCGATGCTCTGCAGGGCTAAACCGAATCTAGAGCGTCTGATAAAGTAGACGGTAAGCATTAATACTGCAAAAAGGATGAGCATGGCGTAGTAAATAGTGTTGTAATCTATGGGAACAACGAATCGGCCACGTATACCGCTTATATGAAGCTCCCAGAACACGAGAAGTTGCGCGATGAGTATAACGAGGCCGAAAGTGAAGATAGCAAAATATATGCCCCTCAGCCTCAAGGTCACAGCGCCAACAATAAGGGCAACTGCGAAACTGATTAGCCCACCAACTAAAATAAAGACAGGCAGGGGTACAGATTTTCCAATTAAGGCAGCAGCATACAAACCGAGGCCGAAGAAGGCCGCCGTAGCCAGTGACATGTAGCCGGTAGGACCGGAAAAAAGGGCCCAGCTCACTGCAAGGATAACAAACATAATGAGGCTGGTCATCAATATGGGGGTATAACCTGAGGCATAGAAAGGCAGGGTAGCTAATAACGCCAGGACAGGGAGAAGTATCCCTGCTGTGAGTAGCCTGCCCTTTTTCTCTTTGGTGAGTAACCGCTCAGCAAACCAACCTGAGTAGGTCAAACACAGGAAGCCAATTGCGACAAACAAGTATTGCATGGTTACACCCTATCGTTGTTCAGCGTAATTTTCATTCGTCTACTTCCCCATAATGCCTTTCGGTCTTACCAGGAGCAGGATAATGAATATGAAATAAAAGGCAGCCACGGTTAAGCTCGACTCAAAATAGGTTACCACGCTGCCAATAATACCCAGCATAAAACCACCAATAAAACTGCCGGGAATACTGCCCATCCCACCTATGACAACGACAATGATGGCAATTATTGTATACCCCAGGCCCATAGTCGTGGAAATAGGGAAGCACATACTTAGCAGTACGCCGGCAAAACCGGCCATTAAAGCACCAAAGCCAAAACATAAGGCCAGCATATTGGTGATGTTTACCCCCATGAGTCCCGCCGTCGCCGGGTCTTGAGCCGCCGCCCTGATGGCTTTGCCCAGGCGGGTACGGACTAAAAAGAGATAGAAGGCTAAACCTATGCCTACGGCAAAGCCAAGGGTTACCAGGCGATTGGCGGCAAATACCGCCCCAAACAAATTCACCGGATAAGCTAAATAGGTGTAACCCCTTGAAACGGAGCCCCAGGCTATTATGGCTATATTTTGAATGACGTAGAGGAGACCAAAAGTGGCTAACAGGGAAGTACCCTCAAAGGCGGCTAATGATGGTGCCGATTTAAAGAGGCTCCGGAACAAAGTCCGGTGAAGTAGAAAACCTATTATGAATATAATGGGACCGATAATAACCAGACAAATCAGCGGGTTGATGCCAAATACGGTATACAGCATCCAGGTGGCAAAAGCGCCGACCATAATAAACTCACCGTGAGAGATGTTCAGCACCCGGGCAACGCCGTACTGCAGGCTCAAGCCCATAGCAATCAGGGCATAGATACCGCCCAGCAACAACCCGCCAATCACTATATCTAGGATTGTTACTAACATATCATTAATAACTTTCTGACCTTACTAATCAAGGGCGCAGGCTGCCTAAGGACGCAGGAAAAGTCCTGGTAGAAAATAACATCCGCTATCGGTGTTATTTTCACACCTTTTAGACAGCCTGCTTAACTATTTTCCGCCAAACTTCCTAAACCCAATAATGTCTCTAAAACTTGATGTCTACGGTGATGGCCACGCTGGCTTGGGATAGAGAATAAAGTCTGTGGTTTCAGTCCCCTCGGGACCTATAACCTCATATACGCCGCTTTGCCACTGTGCAACCTCACCAGGATGGCATTCTCTAGCCAGAAGTCCGCCGCCTGCACCATCAAGGGTCATATCAAACCAAGTATCTCCCAAAACCGTAGTGAAGTGACTCGTAGCCATGATATCCCTTATGGCATCCTGGTCCAGAGTTCCAGCCTCAACGATAGACTCCTGCAGACATTGCAGTGCCGCCCAGTAGAAGGCACTTCCCCACCAGTCAATAAAGGCTTCTTCGTCACCAAAGGCTGCCAAGCCTACATCACCAGTATGTTCGACCAGCAGGTCGGCAAGTGCATCCAATTCGGGAGAGCTTTCCCGGTTCCAGGCACCAAAGCCCATCAGTCCTTCCATCACTTCTCCACCGAAAATGTCATAGAAGAATTGGAAGTTAACTCCAGGTCCCAGTACCATGATATCCGGATTGTAGCCAATCGCCATTGACTGACCGACAACCGACATGGTCGTAGGCGGATAGACGAAAGCGCATAAAGCATCGGCGCCGGAATCCCTGGCCTGCTTCAACACTAGCTCTACGTCCGCAGCGCCAACAGGAACTGCCTCACCCATAACTACCGAAATACCACGCAAGGCGAATTCGCTGAGAGCGGTATGGTAGTACTCAACGCCATGGAGGTCATTGATGTACATTATGGCCACTGTCTCCACGCCCAGGTCCACGAAAATGTCAGCCAGGACCGGTACCTGGTAGTAGTCAGAGTAATTCAGGACGCCAAAGACATAGGGCAGCTCAGGCAACATAGCGGTGAGGGTCGTACAACCACCCTCAGCGCCCAGGTATACATAGCCGTAGTTATTGGCTAGAGGAGCGGAGGCGTAGAGGAAAGCGGTGGAACAGTTAGGAAATAGGAAGTCAACCTCGTCCTGTAAAATCAGCTGTTCAATCAGCCTCGTCGACGTGCCCAGGTCACTGGTATCATCATACATGATGTATTCTAAAGGTAAAGCCCTGTCATACTCGTCTATATAGATACCACCTGCGGCATTGACCTCATCAACCCACATTTGGATGATTGGCCCAAATGCGTAATCCCCGATATCCTTTAGAAAGCCGGAGACAGGTCGGGCGGCGCCAATAAGGATGCTATCTCTGGTATCATAGTCATCGGGGGGTGGCGTGGTTGTTTCGGTTGGTTGGGTCGGGGGCGGGGTGGTTGTTACGTCCGCATCTCCGTCGCAGCTGACAGCAACCAGGCTGAAGACCAACAACAATGCTAACGGAATCAACAATAACCTTTTACTCACTTGTTTCTCCTTTCCTGAATTTCCAGGATAGTCTTAAGATATTTCATCACAAAATCTTACATCGGCACCTCCTAAGTTATTATAGTTTCTGATTGTAATCCTGCAGAGAGTATAATTAACCACCCCCGCTTTGTCAATACTATATCAAGACAAATCGCTTAAAGTATCACTCAAAAGCTGGATGCTTTATAGACCGCAAGCAAGATATTATATCGCTATGCCCGCCTTGTCAAGTAGGGGGGCTCTTTTTGTCGGTTTTTGTAGCTCGGCGGTTGACTCCAGCTAACGCCAATGATAGTATACTGCCACAAGAGCATTGCAGGAGGAGATAAAATATGGAAAAGAAATGGGAGGAGTTAACGCCGGATGAAAAGCAGGAGACGCTTTTTGCCAAATGCCTTTCCGCAGAGGGGATAGAGTTTGCCAGCCCCCAGGCCGAGAAGTCTTATGAAGAGAGAGTTACCCGCTTAAAAGACGCCATTCAGCTAAAGAAGCTGCCGGACAGGGTGCCGGTACTGCCCATCACCAGCTTTTTCCCCGTTTATTACGGCGGTATAACCCCCCAGGAAGCGATGTATGACTACGATAAGCTCTACGCGTCACACAAGAAATTCATTCTGGACTTTGAGCCGGATGTGAATATAGGCGCCGGTAACCCCTGCCCGGGAAAGGTCTTTGATATCCTCGACTACAAGCTATATGCCTGGCCCGGCCATGGGGTCTCACCCAATCACACCTACCAGTGCCTTGAAGCGGAATACATGATGGCCGATGAATACGACGCCTTGATTCAAGACCCCTCCTATTTCTTCACCGCCACTTACTTCCCGCGCATCTTCGGTAAGCTGGAAGCCTTCAAGATGCTGCCCAATTTTTCCAGCGTCCAGGAGATTGTCTTCGTCGGCCTTAACGTGATACCCTTCGGCCTGCCCGATGTTCAGGCCGCCTACCAGACCCTCTTTGAAGCCGGGGCCGAAGCCATGAAATGGGCGGGGGTTGTCGGTGCCTTCAATAATGAGATGGCATCGCTGGGCTTTCCCAGCCTCTTCGGCGGCTTCAGCAAGGTGCCCTTTGACGTCATTGGCGATACCTTGAGGGGCACCAGGGGGATAATGCTGGACCTGTACCGCCAGCCCGATAAGCTCCTCGAAGCCCTGGAAGCCATCACGCCGATGATGATTAACATGGGGGTGTCGGCGGTAAAGATGAGTGGTGCTCCGGGCGTGATGATACCATTGCACAAAGGGGCCGACGGTTTCCTCTCCGATGAGCAGTTCAAGAAATTCTACTGGCCTTACTTCCGCAAACTCATCATGGGCTTGATTGAGGAGGGCTGTGTGCCCTTTTCCTTTGTCGAGGGTGGCTATAACACGCGCCTGGAGAGTATCAGTGACGTCCCCAAGGGTAAGACGATGTGGGCTTTCGACCGGACCGATATGGCCAAGGCCAAGCAGACAATCGGCAAGGTTGCCTGCATCGCCGGCAATATGCCCACCGATTTGCTCAGCGTAGGCACCCCACAGCAGGTGAAAGAGTACGCCAAGAACCTCATCGATACCTGCGCCCCAGGTGGTGGTTACATCATGTCGAACGGCGTCGCCGCCGACGAGGTCAAGGCGGAAAATGTCAAGATGATGATGGACTTCACCAAGGAGTACGGCGTATACAAATAGAAATAGTATAGCTCCGGGTTATCCCGGTTGCTTTCCTACAATATTATATAAGCCCGAGGGGGTTACTTCTTTGGCGGAGCCTTCTCGGGCTTTTGATATATGGAGGTATGCACCCCGGAGGTGTCGGCTCCCACATAGCTGAACCCGGTATTCTCGCCGACACTGTTGGGGTCGAAGGCTTTTTTGAGCTTGCCGAACCATATATGGTAGTTGGATGCCCGCTTGCCGATTACATCAACAGGCAGGATGCCCATTGACGGCACCGCGAAACAGCCGTCCAGCGCCCTCTTGCCCACCTTGGCCAGCCAGTCCTGCACCGCCTTGGACGATTTTTCGTCGTAGGGATTATATCGGCAGAATATCTCGGTGTGCCCCAGGTGCCCCCCTTCCTCCCCCCAGCCGAACTGCTGGCCGTCGTCGGCTATGACCAGGCCCTTCTCTATCAGCTCCCGCTTGAGTACAGCCGCTTCTTCCAGCCACCTCACGTGGTTATCGTATCTCTGGCCCTGCACCATCATCGAAGAGAACATGCCGCCGGCGCGGAAGGTCTCTCTGATAGAGGCGCAAACCCGCGTGCACTGGAACAAGAGGGTGGCTTCGGCATCGGGGTCTTCCACCGCTTTCAGGGACTCACCATCGGTTTCCTTAATAATCTGCGCCAGCACCTTCTTCTTATATTCAAAGTCCTCGTCGAAGTTGCCGGCGATGATGACCATGAAGCCGGGCCCCTGTACCTCCCTGGTGAACTGCTCCAGGGTTTCAAAGTCTTCCTCGTTGCTGGTAGTGATGTTGGAAGATACCATGGAGGGGCAAAAGCCCATGAGCTCGAAGGCTATCTCGCTCTCGCCGATTTTAAGCTCGGCTTCAATCAGCTTCTCGATGGAGGGGAAGGAAAAATAGCGCACCATCATGTTCATCTCTGATGGTTTCTTACTAAGTGTGTAGCGCGGCGATAGTCCTTCCAGCGGAAATGCCGATGGCCCCGGCCAGTGATATACCTTGGTCGCCTGCTTGGTAATTACCCCCCCGCCCCGGTATACGCCCCTCAAAGACGGTCCCGGCCCGTCGCCGCAGAACCACTCATCGGAAGCCCCCAGCGTCCCCAGCCTGACTATCTCCCCTTCATCGGTGACCCATTCCGTGGCCAGGTCGTTGCGGTCACCGGTGCTGGTGGTCATCCCCATATGGCCGTGGCCGGACATGGCCAACGCCGTGCAGGTGGAGCCCGACCCCTTTACGTTACAAATCATGCCCCTCTTGAAAAGCTCGGCCATCAGCTCCGCCGAGATAACGTAAGGCTCGACCACGGCATACATGTTTTTCTCGTTGATTTCGATGATGCGGTTCATCCTTCTCAAGTCTAAGAAAATAAAATCGTAGGTGGGCGCGAAAAGCATCCATCCCGTACTCTGCGCTTTGTAGGGTATCTTGTGCTTGTTACACAGCTTGATAACGGCGGCAACCTCTTCCGTGCTCCCGGGAAGAATCACGGTTAAATCCGGGGAACGATAGGCGTCTTTTATGGCCGGGTCATCGGAAATATTCTCCGCCCCCACCACATCCTCGAACTCCTTATATATATCTTTGCTTAAAGCCATGACTCATTGCCCCCTTTTTTTAGATTGCCTTCCCTACTATTTCAACAATATCGTAGACCTTTAAGCTACTGCCGCTTTCCTTGATAGCTTCTTTAAAATTCTTCCCGCACCAGGGACAGGCAGTGGCGAGCGCCTCAGCCCCGGTGGACTCGGCTTCTTCGATGCGCTCTCCTGCCGTCCACCTGGCGAACTCGGGGTTGGACTCGTTGACGCCGCCGCCGGCGCCGCAGCACCAGGCGTATTCCTTGATCCGGTCCATCTCAAAGAGCTTTACCCCGGGAATACTCTTGAGCACCTCCCGCGGCGGCTCGTAAACGCCGTAAGTGCCCCGGCGGTATACCTTGGGAGGGTCGAAGACAAACTTGTAGCCCGGAATCTTTTTCCCCTGCCAGTGTATCCAGGGCTCGCCCAGCCTACCCAGATAGCAGGGGTCGTGATAGGTAACGGTCAGGTTGACCTTCTTGTTCAGCTTGAGCTTGCCTTCTTTAATCAGGCGGGCCAGATATTCGGTGATATGCAGCACCTCCAGGTCGCCCTTGAGGTTGTATTTGTCGTAGAGCACCTTGAAGGCCTGATAGCCGTCGGCGCAGCTGGTCACCAGCGTCTTGATGCCGGCTTTTTTAAGCATGTCCATGTTCTTCTTGGCCTGTTTCAGGAAGTCATCTTTATAGCCCATCTGGAAGGCCCTGCCGCCGCAGCAAGACTCGTTTTCGTAGCCGATGCCGAAGTCAACCCCGGCCTTTTTGAGTATCTTAGCCGTGGCCCTGGCCAGCTTCTGGTAGTCCTTGTCGTAACTGGTCAGACAGCCGACGTGGTAATAGACATCTACCTTTTCTTTGGTGGCGTCTTTAATGCCCAGCCCTGCGGCCCAGGCGGAGCGCTTGCCCTTTGCCCCCGCCAGCATGGTGCCCTGCTTGCGCAGGCTGTTAATCACCTTATCCAGAGCGGGATGAGTGTGCCCCGTCTCCACGCACCTGATTCTGAACTCGTATATCGGCTCCAGCACCTCCATGTCCATGGCGTACTTGCAGGAGGTATCACAGCCGCCGCACATCTGGCAGTTATAAACTATATCGAGGAGCTTATCGGTATACTTAAAGCCGCTGTTCAACATCTCCTTGGCGATAAGCAGCCTGCCCCCGCCAGAGTAGGCGTGGAAATTATACCTGGCTATGCTGGGGCAGGCGTAGGAATGCTCAACCCCCTTTACCATCTGCAGGGGTATATGCTTGCAGGCCGAACACCGGCAGCACATCTCCACATCGCCGCGGTAATCTTCTATTGCCATCTTGTCTCCTCCCCAGAGTTTATTCTCCTCTAAAAACAAAGCTTCCCCGGGTTCATGACATGGTTGGGGTCTAATATCGTCTTAACCCTGTTTAAAGCGTCAACGTAAGCCGCATCCCTGTTTATAATCATCCGGGCGCTCTTGTCATAAGGCCTGGAGAAGAAGGCGCCCGTGGCCATTAAGCAGTTGACGGCTTCAGCGGATAACTCCTTGACTCGCTCCAGCTCAACCGGGTCTTGCGGGTCGTAAAACAGGTTAAACTCGCAGTGGCAGTTGCTGCCCTGCACTATAGGCTGGAGGTAAACCCCCATGTCCAGAGCGGGGTAGCCGGACTTATTAGCTACATCATTCATGACGCCAATTTGGCCTTCGAGCTTATCATAGGTGGTGATAAAGAATATATCGTGGCAGGCACCTTTATAGCCGAGCTTCCAATAGGGCTCGGGGGAGGGCCGCTTCACCATCTTCAACATCTCAACCGCTGAAACGCTGCCGACGGCCTTATCCGCCTCCAACCCTATCCGCTTGGTTATGTCCGAGATGCCCTTTATCTGGGAGCTCACCCTGTCTTCGGGAAAATAATCATAGCCGGCCAGGTTGAAGAAAAGCACCCAGGGCGGCAGGATGTCCTTGATATCTTGGTAGTCATCGGGGAATTTCCTGGCCATGATAGCCGCCAGGTTGGAGTCGTTCAGGATAAAGCACTCGTTGACCAGCCTGAGCCTCACCAGCCAGTGGACCAGCTCAAGCAACTTATCGAGTTCGGCGGAGCTGACCAGAAAAGGCTCTTCAAGCTTGGGCAGTATTTCACACCTTAATGATGCCCAGGTAACGATGCCCATCGTCCCCTGCGCCCCCTGGATAAGCCGGTACCAGGCCGCCGGGCCGGGCCCGTAGGGCGTCTTTTGGGCGCCGCCGGCGGCCCACTGCTCTTCAATGGTGCCCGGGCCAGCGGCCTGCCCGGTCCGGAACATGTCGCCAGTGCCGAAGACGACCTCAACGCAGGCCAGCGGGTCTGATATATCCCAGTGATACTTGGGCATTACCACCGGTTCTCTCTCCAGCATACTGCCGATAACGGTCTTAGACCGCCGCGGCAGTAAAGGCATGTTGAGCCTCAAGCCTTCTTTTTCTACCGCCGGTATCAGCTCGGCGAAGGTCACCCCCGGCTCAACCATGGCCACCCGGTGAGCGCGGTCAACGCGGATAATCTTTTTCATGCCGCTCAAATCGACGACCACCGCCCCCCCGGTGCCGGGAACGGTATCGCCGCGAAAATGGGGGGAGCCCGAGCTTACCGGCACCAGCGGGGTGCTCTTATCATTGGCCCACTTGACCAGCTTCTGCACCTCATCGGCATTCTTAGGTTTCACCACGCACCTGGGCCTTATCGGGGAGACAAAACTAAAATCCCCGGAGTACTCCTCCAGGGTCTCTGCATCATCAAGGACATTCTTAGCGCCGAAGATTTTTACCAGACTCTCATTACCAGCCATAATCCTGCTCCTTTGCCCTGATTATTTAAAGCTAAGCGGGACAAAAACTGCCCTATTATACCACAACATTTCCAGCTTCAATAGACCTTAAACCCTTATTGACAGACTTAGGGTGATAACCTATTATCGTCAAAATTTGTAGAGCCTTGCCGTCTTGGCTTTGGTAATAAGGAGATAAAGAAGCGGGGGAAATAGCGCCGGGCTTTTAATCCGTGGTGCTTTCTTCGTATTCCCGCCTTAGCTCTTCCACCGTCTTCTGTAACTGATTTCCTTTTTCCTCCTCGCTTAACCGGTGCAAGGGAGGAATCCACTCCATATCCCGCAGGTTTTGCGCCACCATGGACAGCAGGTCGTAGGGGATGGAGATGAGCATCAAGCCTTCCGGGAGTATGCCGCGCGTTTTCATGCCGAAGCCAAGACCGGTGACGAAATAGTTCAGGTCGCCGCTGACGAAGGGATAAACATAGAGCCAGGCGCACATTATAACCGGTGTGCTCCTGGTGGTTATCATCCTGCCCGTGGAATAGCACAGCGCCCGCAGTAGAATATCGGCCTGGTTCACCGCAGCCGTAATAATAAATACATCCGGCTCAAAGGTCAGCTCATCCATAGGAGAGAAAGCGACATACCTGACGGTCCCTTGAGCCAGCTTGGGGATGTAATTATAGATTCGGCGGTTAGCCCGCGCTTCTTTGTATATACCATCCTTGGGGCCCACCTGCCCGCTGGCGAAAATAGGGTTGGCCGGCTCCATGCCCAGCACTACCGGCCCCATGCAGGTGAAATTATCTCTGGCGGCGTAGAAAGGCGGGCTTTTCTGGGCCTCGCCGAGCATCTCGCAAAAAGCCAGTCCCTTGTCCAGCTTCTTCAAGCCAGCGGGTCTATTGAGCAAGAACTTAACGCCCACCGGCTTTCTCTCGAACTTGAACTCATCAAATATAGATAGGTCGCTCATAGTTACCTCCCTGCAATTCTATTCCCGGTAAGAATATGATGGATCTAACTCCTTGGCCATTTCTTCGCTTCGCTTCTTGACCTCCTTGATAAACCCCTCTCTGCCCAGATTGAACCAGTAAGGCTCCCACTCCATATCATTCAGATTATCAATCAGACCGGGGAGCAGGTCGAAGGGTACGGTGATAATAATCAGGCCTTCGGGCAGAACCTGCCTGGCTTTCATGCTGAAACCGAGGCCAGTGATGGTGCAGTTCAACTCGCCGTTGAGGTAGGGGTGGGCGTACATCCAGGCGCAGGCTAAACAGGTCGTCCCTTTAAAAGACCACATCTTGCCGTCGGAATAACTGCTGGCCCTCAGTATAATCTCCGCCTGGGTCGGGTTGGCGGTAATAATCAGCAGGTCGGGGTCGGAGGCGAGCTGGTCTACAGGAGAGTGAATGATGTATTTAACCGAATCCTTGGGCAATATGGGGACGTAATCATAGATTCGGCGGTTGGCGCCCGGAGTTTTGAACATGGAAAATATCGGGCCCAACTGCCCGCTGTACATCATCGGTGGAAAATCCAGCATGCCGACTACATGCTCCCCGCACTGCACGTTCTCTTTGGCGGCGTAGAAGGGCGGGCTGGTCTGCGCTTCTTTAAACATCTCGCAAAGCCCCAGGCTCTTATCCAGCTGTTTGATTCCCTCCGGTTTGCTGAGTGAGTACTTGATGCCTACCGGCTTTCTTTCAAATTTGAATTTTTTAAATATTGAGTAGTCGTACATCTTAAAAACCCCCTCTCTGGTTTCAAGGATGATTGTAGCAATTTGCTTCCTCATATGCAACGAGGTAGCGCCCGCCTCCCTTGCAATGTTCGGGCAGATGGAATAGAATTTTCCTGTTTAGTGCCTTTATAAAAAGTAAGGAGGAAAACAATGGCCGAAACAAAATACGGGAAGTACATAATAAGGGAACCCATAGAAAAGGGATTTGCACCGATGATACACATATGCGGTGAAGAAGGTTGTCATGGTGCCAAGTTTGCCAGCTTTCCGGTTGAAGTCCAACTACTTTGCATCTCCGAACCGACCACATTTCCTCATCAGGCCCACGTCCACGATGCCGACGAAATCTTTTTCATCTTCGGCAGTAACCCCTTAAATTACTTCGATTTCGACGCCGAAATCGAGATATCTTTGGGCGAGGAAGGAGAAAAACATATAGTTAACACCACATCCATTGTCTACATCCCTAAGGGGTTAGTACATGGTCCGATTGCCATCACGAAGGTGGCTAAACCTTTTCAATGGATGCACGTTCTCTTTACTCCTAAATACGACATGACACGAGGTGACGTTTCGCTTCACCCCACACACCCCCGTGAGCGCTATTCGCCTGAGGAGATAAAGAAGCTGAAGTCTGGCCAGTAGGGGCAACCACCGACCAGACAGAATCTAGCGTTTTCCCAATACCAACAAGGAGAAAGCAATGGCCGAGACGAAATACGGCAAGTACTTTATATCGGGGCCCTTTCCGGGGACTGAGGAGATGAAGATTATCGCCAGCCTGAGCGGCGACCAGATTAAAGGGTGCAATAGATACCTAGTCAACTGGATAACCTCTTCACCGGCCGCGCTCTTCGGGGTGGACTCCTGGGACCAGATTTCTCACAGCCCCCACATACACAAAAGCGCCGAAATCCTGATGCACCTCGGCACCAATCCGGATGCCCCTTACGACCTGGGAGCCGAGATCGAGCTCTGTATGGGCCCGGAGATGGAGAAGCATGTTATCACCAAGTCCACGGTGACCTATATACCGCCGAACTTCATCCACGGCCCCTGGAGCATCAAGAGGGTGGACCGGCCCTTTATCATAATACAGGTCAATCAAGAGCCCACCCACACCGAAAAATCGCTGAAAGAGCTGGTGCCTGAAGAAGACATGGATAAAACGATGTGCCTTGATGAAGGCTACGAGGGTAAGGAGGCAGTCTGGAAGTTCCCCAAAGGCTCTACGAGAGGTCAATAGCAACAATAGCTATTAGAGAATGGTGGGCGGTACCGGACTTGAACCAGTGACCTCTGCGATGTCAACGCAGCGCTCTAACCAACTGAGCTAACCGCCCGCTTGAAAGGCAATTGTAATTCTACTAGATACCCTTAGCCGCGGTCAAGGCGTCGGCTCCTTATCTTACGGTCGATGAAACTGCCCACGAAAAGGAGCAGACCGCTGATAAACAGAGCCCCCAGGTCAAGGTACTTTATGTCAAATACTTTGCTGATAAGCGCCGCCGTTCCCCCACCGATGATTGCCGCCAAAGCTCCCCAGACGGTGACCTTAAGCCTTTTCTTATAAAAGCCGGCAATGACCGGCAGGACCACCCCCGCGGTGTATATCGTATAGGCAAAGAGAATGGCGTCCAGTATCCCCTTTAGATACAAAGCCAGGAGCAGAGCGCATATGCCCAACACCACTATCCCCCAGCGGGAAAGGGAAATGGTCTGCTTCTGGCTGAGCGACGGCTTGAACCGCTTGACTATATCCACGGTCAATATGGTGCTGGCGGTTAACAGAACGGTATCGGCCGAGGACATAAAGGCGCAAAGCAGAGCCGCCAGGACAAGTCCGCCCAGAAGCGGGGGCAAGACCTCATTTATCACCGTGGGAAAAGCTTGCTCCGGAGAAATACCGGGGAATAAGGCCGATGCCCCCATACCGATAAAGGTAATACCTAAGGCAAGAGGAATGAGAAGCAGCGCCGCCCAGAGTACCGATACCCTGGCCGTCTTAACGTCCTTAGCGCAGAACAGGCGAGAATACATATCGGGCCCCACCACGTAGGTCAAGCCGACCAGCAATAAAAACTTGACTAAACTATAGCCGCCGAACTGAGCGCTCAAGGGGAAGGCAAAATGCTCCGGCGCTAAAGACGCCTCCAGCCCACTCCACCCCCCCAGGCGAGAGAAGACCACCGCCAAGGCAGCGAAGATGCCGGCGAATATTACTACCGACTGCAGGGTATCGGTACGGATAACGGCATACTGGCCGCCCAATATGGTATAAGCGATAAAGACTCCGGCAAAAAGCACCATCCACAACGTAGGGTTGCCGGCCACCAGGATGCTCATTATCTGCCCGGCAGCTATAATCTGCGCCGCGATAACGCCTATCCAGGCGACGACGATTAGGATTGAAGCCACCAGGGCTATACGCTGGTCATACTGCTTGCCCACCAGCTCGGGCAGGGTATAAAGCCCGAACTGCCTCACCTTCTTAGCGAAGAAAAAGCCCAAGACTGCCAGGCCGATACTGCCTACCAGTAAAAACCAGACCCCGGTCAGGCCCTGGGTAAAGCCCAGGCTGGTGGTAACCATAATGGCCGAGCCGCCGACAATAGTCGCCAGCAGTGAGCCGGTAATAAACAGAGAGGAGCCTTTCCTGCCAGCGACAAAGAAATCATTGGCTCCTCTCACCTTCCGGCGGCTCACCAGCCCGACGGCAATCATAGCCAGGAAATAAACGACAACGACTATCAGCCCCAGCATCTTATATCTATCCTTACTCTATAGAGAGACTTTTTTAGACGCCCGGTGCGCCTGAGAGGGCCGGGGGAATGAGAGAGTTCTATCGAAACAAGGGGACTCAAAGTTTGACCGATTCGTAATCGGGCACTATGCGCTTGGCTTCTCACTGCCTATTATGGCAATCTCTATATTCTTGCCGCAGTGGGGGCAGTTTATATTCAAGACAATGGGCTGCTGCATCACCCGCTCGGCAACAGCGGTAACCATTGAGTCAATGCTATCCAGGCGGTTGTCCAGCATATCAAGGCGCCGCTTGATGCGCTCCACATCCTGCGGCCCTTCTGGCTTTGCCGCCGCCCTGGGTTTTGCCGCCGTGGGCTTAGTCTTCTTCGCTTTCTCCGCCAAGGATACACCCCTTAAAGGAGATTTTAATTAGGCTAATTATATGGGTTGGACAGCACTATGTCAAAGCCCCTCCCCTCCCCTTCTCAACCTGTGTTAAACGTCCCACCCAACCCACCCTAAAGGGGCTGTGCCCCTCTTACAACACCTCGATAGGGGGCTTCTTTCTTTCTAAGACGGGTGGGGGATTATGAGACCAGCCTTAGTGGGTGGGACAGGGTGGGAAAGAGAAGTTTAGCGGGGGCTGGGGAGAGAGCCAAGCCCTAGTGGGCGGGATAGGGTGGGAAATAAAACCTTGTGGGGAGGGTGAGGTTGATAAATATCCGGTTTTGGGGTATTTTGGCAAAATATTTCAAGAAGTGGGATATTCCCACTTGACAAATAATCCCACTTGTGCTGTAATATGTATGTGTGTATGTATTTATTTATGTAGGTAGGTAGATATGGTGACTATAATAAGAGAATCGGATTTGCAAAGGGTAGCTGAGAGCGTGAAGCCGGACGCAAAAAACAGAGTACATTTACCCAAAGTCTTGGTAGAGAAAGGTGTCACATATCATATATACAGCACTAGCACCGGGCAGATTGTACTAGACCCACAAGTTACCATTCCTGCATCTGAGCTATGGTTATTTGAAAATAAAGATGCATTGGCTTTGGTGGATAGGGGTATGCTTGAGGAGCAAGTAATAAACCGTGGCTCATTTGCCAAATACGTAAAAGATGCGTCGTGAGTTACGCTTTAAAGCTTCTGCAAACGAGCAGTATGAGAGAATTAAGAGCGCCCCTGCGCTAAAAGGTGTCTTCAAACAAGTTAGAAAAACGCTGGGCTACCTAGAAACAAATCTTCAGGCTAAGTCTCTTCAAATCCACAAGTATGAATCGCTGACAAGGCGTTATGGAATACCGGTTTTTGAGGCATATGTCCAACAGGATACCCCAGCGGCTTATAGGGTGTTTTGGCATTATGGGCCTGATGAGCTAGATGAAAGCGGCAGACACATACCCATTATCACAATTGTGGCTATAACCTCGCACCCTTAATTATTTACCCCATCTAGCCCTTGCTGCCCTCTGGGCTATTTCCCTACGCTGTTCTGGTGAAAGTTTTGTAAAGCCCAAGTGCTTTCAAAGTGACCCACTACTAAACATCCTCTAAAGTTGCACTTTTTTGAAAGTAGGTGCTAGAATGGCGTTGCCATGAAATATATGGAGCAGGCACTTTCCCTAGCCAAGCTGGCTCTGGGGCAGGCCAGTCCCAACCCGGCGGTGGGGGCGGTGGTGGTCAAGGAAGGCGTGGTTGTGGGACAGGGCTATACCCAGCCGCCAGGCTCCCATCACGCCGAGGTGCTAGCCTTAAAACAGGCCGGCGAGCAGGCCAGGGGAAACGCAATGTACGTCACCCTGGAGCCCTGCTGTCATCAGGGGCGGACGCCACCCTGTACCAAAGCCATCATCTCCGCCGGCATCAGCGAGGTCCATATGGCTATGCTCGACCCCAACCCACTGGTCTCGGGGCGGGGCAGAGACGAGCTCCAGCAAGCCGGCATTAAAACATACCTCGGCGAGCATGAAGAAGAGGCTAAAGAGATTAACGAGGCTTATACCAAGTTCATTACCACCGGCCTCCCCTTCGTCACCGCCAAGTTCGCCGCCAGCCTGGACGGCAAGATTGCCACCAGAAAGGGCGATTCCCGCTGGATTAGCGCCCGTGAGGCGAGGAAGTACGTCCATTGTCTGCGCTATACCAGCGACGCTATTATGGCCGGGGTGAACACCATGCTGGCTGACGACCCTCACCTTACCACCAGATGCTCCGGCGGGAAGGGAGGCACCGCCCGTAAGCAGCCGCTGAGGGTGATTGTGGACAGCGAAGGACGCACGCCGTTAAACGCCCGGGTATTTAAAGAGCCGGGGAAAACGCTGCTGGCGCTGTCCAGGACGGCCACGCCCGAGGAGAAGGCAGCCTTTGCTAAAGTGGGGGCTGAAATCCTGGAACTGCCTGCCGCCGGGGGCCTGGTAGACCTGGAGGGGCTGTTAAGGGCATTGGGGGAGCGGGAAATCACCAGCGTCCTGGTCGAGGGCGGCGGCATTCTGCTCGGCTCTCTATTTGACCAAGGGCTGGTGGACAAGGTTATCGCCTTCACCGCTCCCATTATCATTGGCGGGGCGGAGGCGAAGACGGCGGTCGCCGGCAAAGGGGTGGATAAGGTGGCCGACTCATTCCGGTTAGAACAGCTCAGGGTGGAAAAGCTGGGCGATGATTTGATGGTCAGCGGCTATGTTGCCGCCAGAAGGAACTAATAGTGTTTACCGGCATTGTCGAAGAGATAGGCAGAGTTAAGGCGACGCCGGCGGGAAGTCTGGTTATAGCCGCCGGGGATGTCCTCCAGGGGACAGAAGGCGGCGCCAGTATGGCCGTCAACGGGGTATGCCTGACGGTAACCGACTTTGACCAGAAATCCTTTGCCGTTGATGTGATGCCGGAGACTTTGAAGAGGACTAACCTGGGAACATTAAAAGCCGGCGACAGGGTTAACCTGGAACGACCGCTAACCTTAGGCGGGCGCCTGGGCGGGCATCTGGTGCAGGGGCACATTGACGATACCGGCCGGGTAACCTCGGTCAGGCGGGGTGGCGAGGCAACGCTGGTAAGATTTGACGCCCCGCCCCGGCTGATGCCCTATATAGTGGAGAAAGGCTTTATCGCCGTTGACGGGGTCAGTCTGACCGTGGTCACCAAAAACAGCAGCTCTTTCCAGGTCTCGCTGGTCGATTTTACGGCTAAAAACACCACCCTGGGCGGCAGACGGGTGGGCGACCTGGTCAACCTGGAGGTGGACATTATCGCCAAATATGTGGAACAATTAAGCCGCGCCAGTCGCCCGGAGATAACCTTTGATTTCCTGGAGGAGCACGGTTTTCTGGTAGGTTAGGAGAAGAGACATGGGCTTATCAACCATTGCCGAAGCCATTGAGGATATAAAAGCAGGGCGCTTTGTTATCATCGTTGATGATGAGGACAGAGAAAACGAGGGCGACCTGGCCCTGGCCGCGGAGAAGATTACCACCGAGGCGGTCAACTTCATGGCCAAGCACGGCCGGGGGCTTATCTGCCTGCCGGTTACCGGCCAGCGGCTGGACGAGCTGGGGATTCCCCAGATGGTAGGGCAGAACACCTCCAAGTTTTCCACCGCCTTTACCGTCTCGGTCGATGCCAAGCACGGCACCACCACCGGTATCTCGGCGGCGGACAGGGCGCAGACCATCAAAGTCGTGGTCGACCCCGCCACCAAACCCGATGACTTGGTCAGGCCGGGGCATATCTTCCCCTTAAGGGCGAAGGAGGGCGGCGTCTTAGTCAGAGCCGGACAGACCGAGGCGGTAGTTGATTTAGCCAGGCTGGCCGGGCTTTATCCGGCCGGGGTTATCTGCGAGATTATGAACGAGGACGGCACCATGGCGCGGCTGCCCGAGCTTGAGGTAATCTCGGACAAGTTCGGCATCAAGATAATCTCGGTAGCCGACCTTATCGCCCATCGCCGCCGCCACGAAAAGCTGGTACACCGGGTGGCTGAGGCTAAACTGCCGACAAGGTACGGCGAGTTTACCGCCATCGCCTACAAAAGCGATACCGACCCCGATGAGCACCTGGCGCTGGTGATGGGGGATATAGCCGCCGATGAGCCGGTATTGGTGCGGGTGCACAGCGAGTGCCTCACCGGAGATGTCTTCGGCAGTCTGCGCTGTGATTGCGGTGACCAGATTGCCCTGGCCATGCAGAGCATCGCCAACGAGGGGCGGGGTGTCTTCCTCTATATGAGGCAGGAGGGGCGGGGCATCGGCTTCCACAACAAGATTCGCGCCTATGCCCTTCAGGACAAGGGGCTGGACACGGTGGAGGCTAATCTGTCTTTAGGCTTTCCCTCCGACCTGCGGGACTACGGCATCGGCGCCCAAATCCTGGCCGACCTGGGCTTACACCAGATTCGGCTGTTGACCAACAACCCCAAAAAGGTCATCGGTCTGGAGGGCTACGGGCTGGAGGTGGTGGAGACAATACCGGTTATCATCACTCCTAACCCCTATAACCGTGATTACCTGGAGACAAAGCAGAAAAAGATGGGTCACCGCTTAGAAATACCGGAGGCTTCCGATAATTAAAACAGGATAAGGAGAAAGCAATGGGCAAATCTTTGGAAGGAACGTTACTGGGAAAAGGGCTGAAGTTCGGGCTGGTTACCTCCCGTTTCAACGAGTTTTTCACCAAGAAACTGCTTGAGGGGGCGGAGGACGCCCTGCTCCGCCACGGCGTCAACAAGGAGGATATAGACGTTGCCTGGGTGCCCGGTTCCTTTGAAATCCCGCTGGCAGCCAAGAAACTAGCCCAGACCAAGCGCTACGACGCCGTCATCTGCCTGGGGGCGGTGATTCGGGGCGGGACGCCCCACTTTGAGTACATCGCCGCCGAGGTGACCAAGGGGATTGCCATGGTAGGACTGGAGAGCGGACTGCCGGTTATTTACGGCATGGTCACCGCCGATACCCTGGAGCAGGCTATTGAGCGCTCAGGAACCAAAGAGGGTAACCAGGGCTTTAAAGCGGCGACAAGCGCTATTGAGATGGCTAACCTGGTTAAAAGCATAGGCTAGTTATCTGGGCGATTTAAATTAAAAAGAGGTGGCGATAGTCAGCTTTAGCGGTTCCGTTAGCAGCGGTTCAATCTGCGACTCAATCTCAAGACGCTTAGGGTTACCTTCCCAAGATTTCCAGTCAAGTTCGCTCAGCCAGGTGCTCAAGGCAAAGATAGCCGACTTATCCTTCTGGTTCTGCAGCAGTTCGCCGGAAACATAGCCCGGCTGCGAGATTAGCTCCGTCCGCATTCTATTCAGTAGCTCAACCAGGTCCCCTTCTTTGCCCTTTTTCACATGACGCTCTATGAGAACCTTTACTGCCATTTCTCTGCTTTCTGTAACTCCACGGCTCGACTTTTAGTCGGTAACCTTATAGACCGCGTCTCCCCGTCTTACCCGCTCGGGGACCTTTATCCCCACCGAATCTCCGGCCTTGGCTTCGGTAACGTCGGCATTGTTAATCTGCATCGAGCCAACATCCAGCTCAATATCGGTGGTATGGCCTTTGATGTGGAGTTTGTCGCCCACTTTCAGGCTGCCTTTTAGCTCAATGCCGGCAACCACGGGATGGGCAAAGAAGTCGCTTACCTTGCCGACCTCCTTCTCGGGCATGGTAACACCTCCGTCGTCTTGTTACTTCATAGTATATGCCCCCAATTCCAAGAAATCAATACTAATTTCAGGGTTTTGGGGCGGGAAAAGATACAAAAGGGATGAGAGACTTTGCTCCACCCCTTCCCCCTTAGGTTTTATTTCCCACCCTATCCCACCCTCAAAGGCTGGTGTCCCAATCCCCCACCTGTTTGCAAGGCGGCGAGAAAGGAAGAAAGAAGCCCCCTATTGGGTGTTGTAAAAGGGGTGCCAACCCCTGTAGGGCGGGCTGGGTGGGAAGAAAAACGCCAGCCCCCAACCGCTTTTACATCTTTTCCCACCCGCCGCCCTTTTAAAGGAAGGGGGGATAAGGGGTGGATAAAAAGAGTTTTAGAGGTGTAACCTCTTTTGGGCGGGTGGGTATGGGAAGAAAGACCTGGGGGGCAATACCCAAGTCCCTCTAGCAAGGATGCCTCCAGATAGGCTATAATAGCTGGGAAGGGAAACAAACACTATATGAATAAGATTATCCGTGATATCCTGATAACGCTAGTAATAGCGGTAGTGATTTTCTTCCTGCTCCACCTCACCCTGCAGAGCTTCGTTGTCCTTGAGAATTGCATGGAGCCCAACTTCTACGAAGGAGAGCGGATACTGGCCAACAAAGCGGTCTACTGGTTCCACGAGCCGGAAAGGGGCGATGTGGTCATACTGCACCCGCCCTTTAACCCCGAATTAGTCTATATCAAACGCGTCATCGCCATACCCGGCGATACTGTTGAGATAACAGGCGGCGTGGTCTACGTTAACGGCCTGCCACTGGACGAAACCGAATATATCATGGAGCCGCCCACCTATACCTTCCCCTTAACAACAATCCCCGAGGGTGAATACTTCGTTCTCGGCGATAACCGCAATAACGCCAATGATTCCCATACCGGCTGGACGGTGCCCGAGGAGAATATAATCGGCAAAGCCTGGCTGACCTTCTGGCCGCTGAGCGAATGGGACGTGGTTGACCACTACCCCTTAGCCGAACAACTTGAAAGCCCGGAAGATGAATAACGCCTTAAACCTAAGGGGTTAGACTAGAGAGAGCATGAGCCAAAACATAGAGGAAATCTTTGAAAAATCGGGGGCGATACTCAAAGGGCACTTCCTGCTCACCTCCGGCCGGCACTCCCCGGTCTACTGGGAGAAGTTCAAGGTCTTGCAGTTTCCCCACTACACCCAACAGCTCTGCCGCCTGATTGCCGACCGCTTCCGCCAGCAGGAAATCCAGGTGGTGGCGGGACCGACCACCGGCGGCATTATCCTCGCCTTTGAGGTAGCCAGACAGCTGGGGGTAAGGGGCATCTTCGCCGAAAAAACAGGCGAAAAGGAGCGGGCTTTCCGGCGGGGCTTCAGTATCGAACGCGGCGAGCGCGTTCTTGTTGTCGATGACCTCCTTACCACCGGCGGCTCAATAGGCGAAGTCATGGCGGCAGTAAACAAGCTGGGCGGCGTAATCATCGGCGTTGGGGTGCTGGTCGACCGCTCCGAGCAGGAGATGGATTTCGGCGTCCCCCTATTCAGCTGTCACCGTCCCGTGCCTCCCCCAACCTACTCCCCTGAGAATTGCCCCCTGTGCGCCGAAGGCATCCCCCTGGTCAAGCCCGGCGGCGGCTAAGCCGAAAAATATTGACAGGGCTGCGTCTAAGCCCATATACTTGCACCGATAATTATGAAGAAAATATTTAACCGATTTTTGCTTGCCCTCCTCGGCGGCGCCTTTACCTTAGCCCTGTTACTAGCGCCAGTCCAGGCGCCTCCGCCGGCATATGCCCAGGGAGACGGGGTGGAATTCTGGGCGATTACGGTGGGTGTCTCCAACTACCAACAAATTTCCGACCTGGACTTCTGCCACAGCGATGCCGAGGACCTTGCCGCCGAACTGGGCCCGGTCTGGGGCGAAGACCATATTCAACTACTGACCGATGCCGATGCCACCCAAGATAACATCGGCGAGGCTATCACCGGCTGGCTGGCTCCCCGGGAAGATGAGACCGATGTAGTCCTCTTCTTCTTCTCCGGGCACGGCGGTCGGGATTTTCTATGCCCCTACGATTCGCTTATCTACTCTTATGCCAACGACATATTTACCAACGAACTAAACAGCTGGCTGGAAGTCCTGGACTCGGAGAATATTATCGTTATCATTGACACCTGCATGAGCGGCAGCTTCGTCAGGGACGCCTCCGGCAGGGGATGGGTAGTCCTATCGGCCTGCGGTGCCAACGAAGAGGCTTATGACGAATCCGCCTTAAGACACGGCACCTTTGCCTACTATATCCTGGAAGCTTTCCAGGAGTTTGAAACCGCTGATGCTAATGGCGACTATGAGCTCTCTATAGAGGAGATTTTCAACTACGCCCAACCCAGAACCACAGAATACGAACCAGAACAGCACCCGGAAATGGGCGACGAATATCCCGGGGAACTCATCCTGCTTATCAGGGTCACCATCGATGCCGAGACCGATATGCCACAGGACACCGATATTCTGACCATCGCCGGAGAGAGCTACTCACCGGCCGAGCTGCCGGTATCCTTTACCTGGGCTCCGGGCTCAAGCTGCGACTTTGAGCTGGTCTCATCGGTGCCGGGCGGAAGCGGCGCAGAATATGCTTTTAACTCGTGGAGTGACGGCAGCACTCTAGCCTCGGGAACAATCGAGCATGGTGGAGTCTACACGGCAAACTACCAGACCCGGTATTACCTGACCGTCCTGTCAGCCTATGGCGACCCCCAGGGGGAAGGATGGTACCCCTCGGGCTCAACGGCCACCATCTCGGTGACATCCACTCAAGGAGGGGTAATCCGGCAGGTCTTCAGCTCATGGAGCGGGGACTTTTACACCACCACGCCATCGGCCTTTATCTATATGAGCGGCCCGACGACAGTCACCGCCAGCTGGCGGACCGACTATCTCTTTCTCTTTATCATCGCCGGGGCGGGGGGGCTGGCCTTAATCGGGGGCATCGCCGCCTGGGTGATAATAATGGTGAGGAAGAGAGTCTAGTACCCATCTACTATTGACAAACCGATATTAAGCCCATATACTAAAAACTAGCTATTGACCCGTACGGGCGGTAAGCTAAAGGTAACTTAAAGGTTTTTAACAATCAGGGGTCGCTTGGATCGGATACGACCGAGACGGCAAAATAGAGCCTTTGTCTTGATGCCTTCTCCAAGCTGTATCGGAGAAGGCTTTTTTAGTTTTAATCGGGCCGGGATTGGAAAATGCTCAAATTAGGATTCATCGGAGCCGGAACCGTGGGCACCGCCCTGGCGATGAGGCTGGCCGGCAACGGCTACCCCGTAGTCGCCGTGTCCAGTCGCCGCCAGGCTTCAGCCCGGAAGCTGGCGCAGGAAATCAACGGCTGCCGCGCCTACGATAACCATCAGGCCGTGGCCGATAACGCCGAGCTTGTCTTTATCACCACCCCCGACGACGCCATCGCCCCGGTAGTCTCTAAAGTTAAGTGGCGCCCCGCTCAGAGCGTAGTCCACTGCAGCGGCGCCGATTCGGTGAATATCCTAAAGCCGGCCCGGGAGCTAGGAGCCGAGGTGGGCGCTTTTCATCCCCTGCAGACCTTCGCCAGCGTCCAAAAAGCCATAGAAAACATACCCGGTTCAACCTTCGCCCTGGAAGCCGAAGAGCCCCTGTTAGAAACCCTTAAAGATATGGCTGAAGCCCTCGGCGGCCACTGGGTGGTGCTCAAAGCCAGCGATAAGGTCCTCTATCACGCCTCGGCCGTCATCGCCTGCAACTACATGGTAACCCTGGTCAAGCTGGCCAGCGACCTCTGGCAGAGCTTTAATATACCACCCCGGCAAGCCACTCAGGCATTACTGCCCCTGATACGGGGCACGCTTCATAATATCGAGACTATTGGTATCCCCAACTGCCTCACCGGACCAATCGCCCGCGGAGATACGGGGACGATTAACAAACACCTTGACGCCCTGAATCAGAGCGCTCCCCACCTGCTCACCGCCTACCGCGAGCTTGGCCGGCAGACCGTCCCCATTGCCCTGGCTAAGGGAAGAATAAATAAAGAACAAGCGCAGGAACTAGAGGCGATACTGGGACAACCCGCCTTAAAATAAATCTATTGGAGGCTTATGATGCGAATAATGCTCAAAAGCAAAATCCACCGGGCCCGCGTCACCGATGCTGACCTCAACTACGAAGGCAGCATCGCCATCGACAAGAGGCTGATGGACGAGGCGGACATCCTCCCCTATGAGCAGGTGCAGGTGCTCAACATCAACAACGGCGCCCGCTTTGAGACCTACGCCATCGAAGCTGAGGCTGATAGCGGGGTAATCAGCATCCGGGGGGCTGCCGCCAGACTGGCCGCCGTCGGCGACATCGTTATCATCCTTTCCTACCGCAATGTCGAAGAGGCCGAGATTAAGAATTTCCCACCCAGCCTGGTCTACGTCGACAGCAAAAACGCCATCACCGAGACCAGGCACGCCGCCGAAGCCATGCCCTTCTAGGAGAAATGAATGCGCATCACCGTAACCCAGATAAAGGAGATGAAGCCGAAGGGTGAGAAAATCGTCATGCTCACCGCCTACGACTACGCCACGGCCAAAATCGTTGACGAGGCGGGAATACCGCTGATTCTGGTGGGGGACAGCCTGGGCATGGTCGTCCTCGGTTACGAATCGACGATACCGGTGACCATGGAGGAGATGCTCCACCACACCAAGGCGGTGGTCAGGGGGGCTTTAAAAGCGATGGTGGTCGGCGATATGCCCTTTATGACCTACCACATAAGCGTTGAAGACGCCCTGTATAACGCCGCCCGCTTCATCCAGGAGGGAGGCGCCCAGGCGGTCAAGCTTGAGGGCGGGGTAACGGTGGCGGAAAAGGTGAAGCGCATCGTGGAATGCGGCATCCCGGTCATGGGCCACATCGGGCTTACCCCCCAGTCCATCCACCAGTTCGGCGGTTTCAAGCTGCAGGGCAAGACCCCGGAGGCAGCCGCCAGGCTCCTGGAAGACGCCAAAGCCCTGGAGCAAGCCGGAGCCTTTTCTATCGTCCTAGAAACCATCCCCGCTCCGCTGGCTAAGATAATCAGCCAAAAGGTAGCCATCCCCACCATCGGCATCGGCGCCGGCATAGACTGCGACGGCCAGGTCCAGGTTATCAACGACATCCTGGGTTCTTTCACCGAGTTCGTCCCCAAGCACGCCAAGAGATATGCTAATCTCAGCGATACTATCGGCAAGGCGGTCAGCCAGTATGATAGCGAGGTAAAATCGGGCAAATTCCCCACCGAGAAGCAGAGCTATTCCATAGACGAAAAACTGCTCTCCGAGCTTTAGCTAAAGCCCCTTATCTATATCCCTTTCCCCATTACGTTTTATTTCCCGCCCTCCCACCCAAAAGAGGCTGGAGCCCCCCTTAAACACCCTGTTTAGAAGTTGTCATGCTACCCACCCTCCCACCCTATAAAGGCTAGCGCCCTTAAATCCCTGCTCTATGGGATGTTCAAGAGGCACAACCCCTATAGGGTGGGTTTGGGTGGGAAGACAGACCTAAATTAAAAGCGGAGGGGTGGGGGGAAAGAAAGTTTCAGAAGCGTAGCTTATGTGGGCGGGTGGGTATGGGAAGTAAAACCTAAGTCAAAAAGCGGGGCGGGGAAATAACATCACTAACTTGCCAAAGACACCCCCCTAGTCTTACACTATCCCTTAAGAAACATCCAGAAAGGGGTATCTACCATGGCAAAAACCAAATACGGGCACCTGATAAAGCAACTGACCTTTCGGGAAGGGACTATGGGAAAGGCCAACGCCAGAGAGATGGCCTTCATGGCCGGTGATGACCTGGCTGGATTCAATCTCAACTTCATTCTGGGAGTTTACAACCAGACCGGGGATTGGGCCCCCGGGCGGGGGGCGCATACGCACTCCTTTGATGAATGCCTGATATTCTTCGGCTACGACGATGACGACCTGGGTTATCTTGGCTCGGATATGGAGCTATCCCTGGGCAAGGAGTTGGAAAAACACCATTTCAGTGTTCCCACCGTCGTGGTCGCTCGGGGAGGAATGCCGCATTGTCCCCTTATAACCATGAAAGTTCATAAACCCTTCGGACATTTCCACCTGGCCCTGAGTCCTAATTACACGGCCGCACCCGTAAAACCGGAAGGTAAAACGGACGGGGCAAAATACGCTCACCTTGTCAAAAAGCTGAAAGTCAAAGAAGGGCCCGGCGGAGCCAACGCTAAGCAGGTATTATCCATGTCCGGCGAGGAACTGGAAGGGCTTGCACTTAACTTTAGCATAGGACTGCACCGGGAAACGGGGCAGTGGTACCCTGGAAAAGGGGCGCAGGTACACCCTTATGATAGATGCCTGATATTTTTCGGGCATGACACCAGTGACCTGAGCTATCTGGGGGCGGAACTCACCATTGATATTGGTGAAGAACACGAAAAACACACCTTTAACGTTCCTACCGTGGTCTCGCTCCCCAGAGGTCTGCCGCACTTTCCCATCGTCTGTAATAAGGTTGACCGACCTTATGGCGTTGTCCAGGTTGGTCTCGGCCCCAAAGACGAGACCCGCTGGATAGACTAACCGTTGTCAGAAGAATTTAAAAGGAGGGTATCTACCATGGCAAAAACCAAATACGGGCACCTGGTAAAAACACTACCCATCCAGAAAGGAACCGGCGGCGCCAATGCCGAAGAACTGATATGGATGATAGGCAAAGACCTTGAGGGATTCAATCTCCACTTTGCCTTAGGCCGCTACCAGGGAACCGGTGTCTGGCACCCCTGGGCCGGACCCCATGTACACCCCGATAACGAGTGCCTGCTCTGCTTTGGGCACGACACCGATGACCCGGGCTATCTGGGGGCGGAGCTGGAGCTGGCGCTGGGCAAGGAACAGGAAAAGCACACCTTTAATACCCCCTCGCTCGTTGTCCTGCCCGCCGGCCTGCCGCACTGCCCGCTGGTAACCAAGAAGGTCGATAAGACCTTTGCCCACGGCCATGTTATCCTCGGCCCCGATAACGAGGTCGACTGGTGGCCCACGGACTCAAAACCGACGCCGACCTCAGGCTCGGAGTACAGCCACCTGATCAAGCCGCTTAAAGTCCAGAAGCCGCCCATGGCCGAAGAGCTGGCCTGGATTACCAGCGACCAGCTAGAGGGGTTCCCCCTGAACCTGGTGGTGGGGCTATGCGCCGAGCCCGGCCGGTGGTACCAGGGCAAGGGGGCCCAGGTGCACCCCTACGACGCCTGCCTCATTTTCTTTGGCCACGACACCGAGCACCTGGGTCACCTGGGGGCGGAAATCGAGGTCGCGATGGGTGAGGAGAAGGAAAAGCACACCTTTAATGTCCCCACCGTGGTCATCGTGCCCAAGGGCCTACCCTATTTGCCGCTGGAGGTCAAAAAGGTGAATAAACCCTTCGGCTTTATAATCTATAACCTCGGCCCCAAGCACGAGGCCCGCTGGATAGACTGATTTTATATCTTTTCCCACCCACCACCCTTATTAAGGAAGGGGATAAAAAGAGAGTTTTAGAGGGTGTCTAGCTACCCACCCAAACCCACCCTACAAAGGTCAGACCTCTTTAACATTCCCTAAAACGGGGTGGGGTAGCAAGTTATAGAAGCAGAGCTTATATGGGCGGGCCGGGTGGGAAGATAGACTTTTGGGGGGTGGGGAGACACTAACAATGAAAACCGCTGCCACCATAGCCGAGATGAGAAAACTAAGAGCCGGGCTCACCAGGCCGGTGGGCTTTGTCCCCACCATGGGCTACCTCCATGAGGGCCACCTGGCCCTGGTCAAGCAGGCCCGGGCCCAAAACCCCTCGGTGGTGGTCAGCATCTTCGTTAACCCCACCCAGTTCGGCCCCCGCGAAGACTTTGCCCGATACCCCCGCGACCCGGAGCGCGACCTGGCCCTACTAGAGAAAGAAGGAACCGACATCGTCTTTATGCCCGCGGCCGATGAGATGTACCCGCCGGAGTTCAATAGCTGGGTGGAGGTGGGCAAAATCACCGAGCGGCTGGAGGGGACATCCCGCCCCGGCCACCTCCGGGGCGTTGCCACCGTGGTCGCCAAGCTGTTCAATATCGTCCAGCCCGATAGAGCCTACTTCGGGCAGAAGGACGCCCAGCAGCTAATAGTTATCAGGAAGATGGCCGCCGACCTTGACATGAACCTGGAAATAGTCGCCGTGCCCACGGTGCGTGAAGCCGACGGTCTGGCCATGAGCAGCCGCAACACCCTTTTGAACCCCGAGGAGCGCAAGCAAGCCGCCATTTTATACCAGGCGCTAACCCTGGCGCAGAAGCTGTATTCCGAAGGGGAAAAGGACGCTAAAAAGATTTACCGGCAGATGACCGCCCTCATTCAGCAGCAGCCGCTGGCCGAGATTGACTACATCTCCATCGCTGACGCCGAGACCCTGGACGAGCTGGACAGGATAAAACCCCCGGCGCTGGTGTCGCTGGCGGTGAGATTTGGCAAGGCGAGACTGATAGATAATGTGGTGGTGGGGTAAGGGTTTTAAGCCTGCACTGGTTTCCTAGTAGTTTTTGGTTTGGATATGTTGAGCTCCAGCCCAACTGAGCTGGCTAACGCCGCCGTCATGTACTGATTCAGGCTTATTCCTTCAACAGCCGCTCTATCAGACAAGAGTCTATGAAGAGATGGAGGAATTCTCAGGCTAATTTGCCCGCTATGTTTACGCGATGTCGGCTCAGGTATTTTAAGCCCTCTTGCCAGGTTGGACTTTATCCAATCTATCTTAACTTCTTCGATTTCGGCGACGGCTTCTTCAGGACTATCGCCATGTATCAGGCAGTGCGGCAACTCTGCAATCCTAGCCACCCAGTAAGGCACTTCTCCATCATCCCACATCTCCAGAATAATGCTGTAAGGCAAGCTGGCATAGTATTCTAAATCTTTTTTGATAGTTGTCATTTTCATCTTCATTTCTATTTATGAGAATTTCGTAGCTTCACAGGCTGTCTACGATATCCAGTAACTCTTTCACGTAGCACGACTGAATTCGTTTTTCTCTTTTGTACGGCATTGTGTGATTGCCTATAATTGCCTTTGGGTGTTTGCCCCCTTCCTCGATGTACCCAAAGGCGTTTATCAACGCCTCAAAATCCCCCAAGGAGACATTTCTGATATTCCGCCGAACCTTGTCTAGTAGTTTCTTTTTTGCGGACATTACGTATAAACCTCCCGCTCATAATTGCCCTCCTTTTGGCTTTACCCCCTTTTTGTGCCCCTTGTTTTCAAGTAGGCCGTCACACCAAGGACACTTAAACATATGGTATCATATATGATACCATATGTCAATGGTTCCAGCATCAATTCCGCTAAACAATGACAAGCATAGAGAACCCTACACCAGCATTGATACCGCCCCGTTCACCGCCGTAAAAGCCAGGATAATCAAAGCCAGCATCAGGTTTATCGCCCCAACTCTCTTCTGGAGCTTATCCGCCTTAGCCAGCTCGGGAGAAGGCCCCTTGGCCGCCAGCCGCTTTAGCTTGGGGAAGACACCCTCCAGCATATAGATAGCCATGATAATCAGGATGAGGACAAAGATATGCTTCAGCACCAGAAACAGCGTCCAGGTGTCGCCGAAGTCAAAGGTGCTGGCGTAAGCGCTGTTCATCATCATCATGACGATGCCGGTGGCGATGAAGATGCCTATGCTGACGTAGACCATCTTGCGGAACCTCTTCATTATCGCGCCCCAAAGACGCATCATCATAGGCGGTTCCAGGCTCTCCTTGGCGGCGGGGGAAATAGCCAGCACATTGATAACTATGCCCCCAATCCAGACCACCGTGGCTAAAAGGTGCAGCCAGTTCATCGCGGAAAGAATGGCTAATTCCGAGGTAGTGTAATCCATGATATACCTCCTTAAAATCCTGATGACCTGTGGGCATTTTAAAAAGCGATACCCCTCTTGTCAATACCCCCCAAAAGAGGACGGCAGCACTATGCCGACAGACAATACAGTGCTATAATAGCCCGAGCCAAAAGTGAAAGGAAGTGAAATCAATGTTGGAAAAGTGGGCAAGCGGTGAAGGGGCAAAGCGCATGGCTGGTTTCTGGGCGGCATGCGGCGGCGTTTGCTGGATGCTTGGTCTTATCTTCGCCATATTAGGCATCATTGCCGAGGCCACCAGCAGCATTATCGGTCTGACGCCACTGTCCTGGTACCTGCTGACCATTGCCCTTTTTGCCGCCAGCATAGGCTGGTACATCGGCTGGGCAGTGGCCGTGCTCTATAAGAAATAGCCCGCTGCTAGGGGGGAATGCCGTAGCCCCCGCTAACCGCGTCCCTGAAGATGGGCAGGTGCGGCGGGTAGAAGGTAAAGACGACGAAAGCCACCGCCAACAATATTACCATCACCAGCCCCACCCCGCCCGTCCACCTGGGCAGGCGCCTCACGGTCATTACCTTGTAGCTGGCCAGCTGGCCGAGGGCAACGGCTACGAAAAAGAGCAAAATATCGACGAGCAGAATCTCCTCGCCGACGATAGCCGTATAGGCATAGAAAACAACGGCGATGGTAATTGGCATAACCAAGATACCGACTGCCTTGCCAACCATAAAATTCTTTGCCGAGTGCCTCAAGAACGGGTACTCTACTATGGCATAAAGCAATGCCGGCCAGAAGGCTAACTTAAAATGCTCCCAGACGCTCTCGTTTACGGCGGCAACAGCGCCAACGGGCGTCAAGCCGCCCGACCACTCGAAGACAAAGTGCAATAGCGAACCGGCTATGGCTATGGCGGCGATGCCGATTAACTCCCACCTTAAGACAGACCTTTTCATGGCTGACCCTAAAACAGACTCTACTGGCAACCGATTTCTTTGTCAATACCAACTAAAAATGAGGCTCTACTCCCTCATCAGCCCCATAATCCCCAGCATGGCGATAAAGGCAAGCCCGGCGCCGAGGTAGAAGGGAGCGGCGGGACTGACCGCCTGCCACAGCCAGCCGGCAATCAGGCTGGCCGGCAAAAGGGTTAGACCAACCACCCCATGATAAAGCCCGTAGGCGGTGCCCCGCTTCTCCTGGGGAACCAAATCGGCGACAAAGGCTCGTGCCACCCCTTCCACTATTCCATAATAGACTCCGTAGCAGGCAAAGAGCAGCCAGACCTGCCACATCTCTGATGCTACGGCAAACCCCAGATAGACCAGGGCGTAGATAAACCAGCCCAGGGTGATAACTCGCCGCCTCCCCAGCCGGTCAGAGAGCATCCCCGCCGGCAGAGCGGTAGCGGCATAGGCTATATTAAACACTACCAGCATCAACACCACATAGATAACCGACGAGCCCAGGTCCTGCGCCCTCAAGATGACAAAGAAATCGCTGGAGTTGCCCAGAGTGAATACCGCCATAATCACCAGAAAAAGCTTGAACCGGCTATCAAAGCCGCCCACACCTTTTAGGCTCACCCGAGAGCTTGCACCGCCTGACGGACGTCTTCTCCGTTCCCGAACGAAGAACAGCAACACCAATACCGCCAGCACTGCCGGTACAACGCCCACCAACACCAGCCACTGGTAGCTCTCCAGGCTGAGCTCAAGCCCCCCGCCCTGAACCAGGTAGATAATGACTGCGGCTATCGCCAGCCCGAGGACGGCGCCGAAGGTATCCATAGCCCGGTGCAAGCCAAAGCCCTTGCCCCTTTCCCCAGCCGAGACCGAGTCAGCTACCAGGGCATCGCGGGGGGAGGTGCGGATGCCCTTCCCCACCCTATCGCCGAATCTAATGGCCAGCACGGCGCCCCAGGTCGACGCCAGATACATAAAGGGCTTGGCTATCGTGGAAATACTGTAGCCCAATAATGCCAGCGGCTTGCGCCTCCCCACCTTATCACTGAGCCAGCCGCTGAGCATCCTGAAAATAGCGTCGGTGCCTTCGGAAAGCCCGCCGATAAGACCGATAATAGGCGCGCCTATCCTGAGCACATTGAATAGAAAGAGGGGGACGATGGTAAAAATCATCTCGCTGGAGACATCAGTCAGCAGGCTGACTATGCCCAGAAAGAAGACGTTGGGGTTAAGACCAAAGACCCTGCGCCGCATGGCAATCCAGTATACCACATTGTTTGAAGTTGCTTGACACTGATATAGCCAGTAGCTACAATAAATCCCATGCCGAGGTAGCTCAGTTGGTAGAGCACTTGACTGAAAATCAAGGTGTCCCCAGTTCAATTCTGGGCCTCGGCACCATAAAAGAGTCCCCGCCAAAACCTTTGTTTTTGGCGGGTAGTTAAGCGGAAGTGGCTCAGTGGTAGAGCATCTCCTTGCCAAGGAGAGGGTCGTGGGTTCGAATCCCATCTTCCGCTTGTGTTTTAGGACTTAAGGGCCGAAGTGGCGGAATAGGCAGACGCGACAGTCTCAAAAACTGTTGGGGGGCAACCCCCATGTCGGTTCGAGCCCGACCTTCGGCACCATACAAGATGCCGAGTTGTGTAGTGGTAGCACAGGGGACTTTGGATCCCTTAGCCCAGGTTCGAATCCTGGCTCGGCAGCCAGTTTCCCTCCAGCCTAAAACAGGCCGAAAAGATAAAAGGCAATGACCGCTATTCCCGCCGCCAGGACAGCGCCGGTAGCCACCTGAGCCACCGAGTGATGCCCCGCCTCTATCCTCGCCCAGCCCATCAGCGGCAGAAATACCAGGCTCACCATCCCTATCGGCCAATACAGAATGCCCAATACCGCCGCCGAAGCGGCGACAAAGGCGATGTGAAGGCTTATCTTCCAGAAGAGATTGATGCAGGTAAAGACGATTACCGCCGAAAGCCCGGCGACAAAGGTAGCAATCAGCACTAAGGGCGCGCCGAGACAGATGATAATGACACCGGCGATAACCGCCCAAGCGACCGCCAGCAGGTATACCCTGGTCCTCTGCCGGCGGACATCGGTGAAGAAGCCGTCAAGGCGGCCTCTCCTGACCAGATAGACCATAACCGAGAAGATGGGCAGTATACTGACGGCGATTAAAATCAGCGCCCACCTCAGGGCGTCGGGCGTGGTTGACGTCGACTTAAAGGAGAGTAAAAGGATTATTACCAGACTCACTGAGAAGGGGTTGAGGATATTAGAGGTCAGGTCGGCTATCCGCCTTCTGGTCTCAATCTGCATTGGGCAAAGGCTCTAAGATTAAACTTGCTTGACTAATCTGGTGCATAATTATATCCTTGTTGGCAGTTATGGTAAAGAGGGCGCCGGCCGCACCCGCGGTTAAGGTAGACAAGGCTTCATTCAACTACAATAACATAAAGGCCATTGATAAGCTATCACTGGAGGTACCCAGCGGTATAAGCTTCGGCCTGCTGGGGCCCAACGGCGCCGGCAAGACCACCCTCATTCGTCTGCTGGTCGGCCTCCTAAAGCCGAAATCGGGCGGCATACGGATACTGGGAGAGACGCCCTCCCGGAAAACGGCCCACCTTATCGGCTATATGCCCCAGCTCCATTCCCTATATACCGAGCTATCGGTTATGCAGAATGTGGACTTCTTTGCCCGTGTTTATCGCCTCAGCGATAAGCAGCAGCGGGCCCGGCGGGTGGAAGAGGTCATCAGGCTGGTCGACCTCTGGCCGCGCCGCAA